>ERZ777010.102-NODE-102-length-108979-cov-8.355496_pt1 | contig 108979 bp, 107 predicted proteins | sample MGYA00374963_ERZ777010 | MGnify/ENA primary metagenome ERZ777010 (study PRJEB29309, sample SAMN06268256) | bioreactor metagenome | isolation source: Joint BioEnergy Institute, California, USA | place: USA:Joint BioEnergy Institute, California, USA | collected...
CGAAGAGAACGACGAAGAAGACGATGAGGATGAGGACGAGGAAGAGGACGAAGACGAAGAAGCCGAGGCGCAGGCAACCGACGACGAAGACGAAGAGAACGACGAAGAAGACGATGAGGATGAGGACGAGGAAGAGGACGAAGACGAAGAAGCCGAGGCGCAGGCAACCGACGACGAAGACGAAGAGAACGACGAAGAAGACGATGAGGATGAGGACGAGGAAGAGGACGAAGACTGATCGCCTTTCTCGTTCTTCAGATTTTGGAAAAAAGAGATGCGTATGTTGCGCATCTTTTTTTACTGCAACAAAAAGCATCCGCTTCGTTCCGCTTCACGGTTCCGCTTCCTGCCGCAGCAGGAACAAAAACATGAAAACGCGCGCGGCCATCCCGGGAAGGCTTCGGGAGTGTTTCTCTTATGGGACGCGCGTCTTCCCAAGCGGCGGCGAAAATTGAAGCCATCTGGCTATTTGTCCGTTTCATGATTTCCAAATGTAGAATAGCTTAATACAAAATTGCATGGTTTCATCGCTTCCATCATCTATGACAGGAGGGAAGAGAATGGAAGAATACCTAATCAAACCGTGGGCTGCCAGGCGGCAGGAAGCGGGCACAGACCAACCTGCCGTTGATTGGGATATGCAGGTGCCTCCTGAGGTTGACGCACTCGCAGAAGCAGTCATTCGCCAATACGATATGTCCGTCAGCAACCGGACGTTGATTACTTCAAAGCCGGACAAGGGCGGAGCGATCTGGAAAATCGAAACAAACAAGGGGCCCCGCAGCTTGAAATTGCTGCATCGGACTCCCGAAAGAAGCATGTTCAGCGTGGGATTGCAGGATTATGTGGTCAAAAAGGGCGCGCGAGTCCCGGCCCTGATCCCGGCCAAGGATGGGAAACTGTACGTGGAAAAGGGCGGCAAGTTGTGGATTGTCACCGACTGGATTGACTTGCAGCCGGCTTCCAAGGTTGACCTTGCCGGCGCGCAGGAACTCTGCTACGGGCTGGGGGAGTTTCACCGCCATACCAAAGGCTACATTCCCCCGGCAGGTGCCAAAAACTCCTCACGCCTGTATCGCTGGCCCCGGTACTACCAGAAGATTATCAAAAAAATCGGCTGGATGCGGGAAGTGGCGAAGTGCTACCGGGAAACGGCGGCGAGCGCGGAAATTTTGGCTGTCGTCGATCAGTACGAGGCACAGGCCCGGGAAGCGCTCACGCGGCTGGAGCAATCCGCTTATTTCCGGATGGTGGCGATGGGGGAGCCGTACTGGGGACTTGTACACCAGGATTACGGTTTTTCCAACGGCCAAAAGGGACCAGGCGGACTGTGGGTAATCGACCTGGACGGCGTTGCCTACGACTTGCCCTTTCGCGATCTGCGCAAGTTAATCACCGGCACGATGGACGATATGGGCGTCTGGGACCTTACCTGGATTCGCGGCATGATTGACGCCTACCACCAGGCCAATCCGCTGGATGCCGAATCGTTTGAAGTCCTGTTGATTGACATGGCGCTGCCCAACGAATTTTACAAGCACCTGAAGGAAATGTTTTACGATCCCGTCACGTTCCTCAATACGGAAGCCCTGCCGATCCTGCAGCGGGTGGTGTCCACGGATCGGACAAAGAGCCAGGCATTGGCCGAGCTTGCCCAGGAAAAGGGAAAATACAAACCGGGTGCATACCAGGTGCAAGTGCCCGCCGCAGCAGTGGAAAAGGGGAAAATGGCATCGGGCGTCGCGGCGGAAGAAAAGGTATTGCAGTTTGTCCCGCCAAAAGAGCAGGACGTTGCGCCAACCCCGGCTGCCGGCGAGCAATTGTCGAAATCGCAGAGCAATGTGATCGATCTGGTGCCATACCTGCGCAAGCAACGCAAAGCGGGCACCTTGGCGAAAAAACGGCTCGTGCCCGGCAAAGGCAGAAAAGTGCAGAAAAGAGACGGCAATTCGCAAAAGAGGCGAAACGCCGCAGCGCTCTCGGGCAGAACAAGGGTGCGGAAGCCGGTTTTGCAAAGATCGCGTAAATTGGCGGGAAGCGGGAAAAAGAGGCAGTTGGCTGGAGGAAAGTTGTTGAAACTGAAGCCGCTCAAAACCAAAACCGGAAGAAATGCCGGCGCAGCCAAACAGGCCACCCGGCGCGCAACCCGGCGTCACCGCTATAAAAAGGTGGCTGCCCCTCTCCAAAGAAACCGTCGCCATCTCGCGCAAAAACTTGCAGCCAAACCAGGACGCAAAAAATTGGTCACGCTCCGTTGATGACGCTGCCGGCTGTCCATTCCGCTTGCTTTGACGCCTTTCGATTCCAAGCGGTTTAAACACTCCGAAGGCCAGCATCCCTGAATGTTCGAAAGAAGCCCCCTTCTCCATCAGGGATGGGGAACAGACTCTCCGGGATGCCTCCGGCGCATTCGCCGATTTGTCCTCCATATGCAGCAGCAAAGACGCTTCTGGTTATGCGCTGTCCTGACACTGCGGCCGTTTGGCATGGGGGTGCCAAAGGGAACTGCCGGCGGTTGGAAATTGGCCAGAGACATCTCGGAAAGTCCAGCCCGCGTTTTTGACACTTTGGACACATGCACGCGGAGGATGCTTTGTTTGAAAATGAACGCTTCGCGAACTTGACCGACTGCAAGGGACCGAAGCTTTTGATGCTGGATATGCGGAATATGTGAAGGAGAGCAAAAGTGACGTGCAATTCGGGAAATTCCTGTGAAAACCGCTCTTCAGAAAATACCAAACAAGGGAGGGTATGAGATGAGGGTAGCGATGATTTGCACGGAAAAACTGCCCGTACCCCCGGTTCGTGGCGGTGCCATCCAGACCTACATCGCCGGTGTCCTGGGTCATCTCAGCGCCGCGCACAACATAACCGTCATCGGAACGACAGATCCAAGACTGCCCGCGGATGAACGGGTGGGAAGGGTTCGCTACGTAAGGTTTGACGGCCAGGGCGTGTTTGAAACGTACGCCCAACAGGTGATTCAGTTTTTGCGCGCCAATGCGTTCGACATCATCCACGTATTCAATCGTCCGCGGTTCGTGCCGATGATCCGCGAGGTTTGTCCAAAAGCTCGGATCATCCTCAGCATGCACAACGACATGTTTGATATCAGCAAGATTGGCCGGCAGGAAGCAGAAGCCGCCATTTCCCAGGTAGAGCGGATCATCACCATCAGCGATTACGTGGGACGTGTCATCGCATCGCTCTATCCACAGGCGGCCGGCAAGCTGCGCACGATTTATTCCGGCGTGGACTTGCAAAGGTTCGTTCCCTGGGAAGTTTCCCCCCAAGGAAGGCAGATTCGCCAGGAGCTGCGAAACAAGCATCAGCTGAACGGCAAACAGGTAATCCTTTTTGTGGGCAGACTGACTCCCAAAAAAGGCGCCGATATCCTGGTCCGGGCCATGAACGAACTGTCCAGGCAGCACAGCAACATTGCCCTTGTTCTGGTGGGCGGTTCCTGGTACAGCGAGGACAGGGTGAGCGATTACGTGGCTTACATTCGCTCGTTGGCCGCCCGGTCGCCCGTTCCGGTCGTCACCACCGGTTATGTGCCGGCTGAACAAATCCACCACTGGTTCTGGGCTGGAGATGTGTTTGTCTGTCCTTCGCAGTGGGAGGAACCGCTGGCCCGCGTGCACTATGAAGCGATGGCGGCCGGATTGCCGTTTGTCACCACGAAAAGAGGGGGAAATGCGGAGGTTGTCATCAACGGCAACGGACTGCTGGTTGAACAGCCGGAAGATCCCGCTGCCTTAGCCCGTCAACTGCACACATTGCTGTCCAACCGCGACCTGCAGCGCAGGATGGGAAGAATGGGAAGAAAGCTGGCGGAAGAGAGATTCGGCTGGGAGCGGGTTGCGCGGGAAATTCGCGCCGTTTGGGAAAACACAGGCCAACGGCGGTAGAAAGAAGATGGATCCTGTTTTTTTGGCGCAAGAAGGACGGGCAAATGAAAGTTTGCCCGTGTCCCTGTCTGCCGGGGGTCGACCGGCTTGACCGGCAGCCGGGATCAGTCCGTTGGTGCCGGGAGTTCTGCAACCAAACCGACGATCCGGTTCAGCGGAATCAAAACCCGCACGCCGCCGGAAACGTCGTCAGGCAAGCTGTTCAACTCGACGATTCCCTCATCTACACGTGCCAGTACGCCAACACGGCAGCGGCGGCTCTCATCGCCCATTCCGGGCAGCAAAAGTTCCACCGGTTGTTTGTTCTTCAGGCATTTTTGCAGTTCCCTGCGAAGGCCCTTCAGGCATGCTTCATCGGGATGGTCGTCGGAATCCACCTCAACGTGGACGACGGGAGGCGGGATGACGATCGGGTCGGGTGCCTGAACCTGCACATGGGGTGCTTCCATCTGAACAGGCGGAACGGGGGGAGAAACCGTCACCCGGGGAGCCGGCACACGAATACGCGGCGTCCGCACATGAACGTGGAGCATGCGGGGAAACGACTTGTGCAAACGGCGGCGGGAACGCTTCTTGCCCGGCGTGCCGCTTCTTCGGCTTCTGGCGCGGGCAGAAGCCCTTTTTTTCATCCTTCACCAATCCTCTCTCTGCCCGTATGGTTCATCATATTCAGCAAAGAGGGGGAGGGTCTGGACACTTGCCCAATTCAACCGCAAATTCCGGTGCAGGAGGCTATTTTTCGGTCAGGGCGAGACGCAGGCCAATGGCCGCGTACAAAATGGCCTTGCCGTAATTGACGTATTTTCCCGTGCCGGGATGGGCAAACAGCTTTTTCCCGACCATGCCGGCACAGACGGCGACAAGGGTAAACAGTACAATCGCCTGCATCATGAAAATCAGCCCCAAAACGATCATCTGCAGCGCTTCGTTGCCGGTGCCGTGGTTGACAAACTGCGGCAGCAGGGCGAGGAAAAACAGCGAAACCTTGGGATTCAGCACGTTCATCAGCACGCCGGTGCGGTAAAGCTGAAAGCCCTTTTGCTGAACCGGAGCGGCAGCGGCCAAGGGAGTGTTTCGGTCCCGAATGGCCTGATAAGCCAGGTACAGCAGGTAGACGGCTCCCGCGTACTTGATGAGCTGGAAGGCGAAAGCCGAGTTGTACAGCACGGCCGTGATGCCCAGGGCAGCGGCCAGCGTGTGGAAGATGACGCCGCTGGCCAGGCCGAGCGCGGTTAAAATTCCGGCTTTTTTCCCGTGGGATATGCTTTGCGCGATCACGAACAGGATGTCCGGACCAGGCGCAAGGGTAAGCATGATCGAAACGACGAGAAAAGACAGGGTAAGCGACAGATCCATGGGAAAACCTCCGTACATCGTGGGAAGATTCAACTGAAGATAATGTACGTCAATTTTCCCCTCCAGTCCAGAAAAAAGGAAACGGTCAAAAGAATGCAGGCGAATGGAAGCCGCAATTTTCCAATTTTCGCAACAGCATCCGCGAATATTGCGATATGGTATAATAATGTGGCATTCGTTGTCGCAGAAAGGAGGGGAGGCCGATGAGAGAAAAATACGTGAATGCCTCATCATCACCCACTGCTCTGAACCTTCCGACAGAAGGAAAGAAAGAGAGAAGACGCAAGCGTTCAGGACTGTTTGGCAGTCTGTGGAATACGATAAATCCCTCCCGAACGGAGAACAGGCGGCCGTGGCTGCCGGTCACCCTGGCCGTGTTGCTTTGGGGAGGTCTCGCCTACGGGGGATACGCCTTTTCCATGTATACGCTGGACAAGCAGCAACAGTACGTGAATCAGCAGATTGCCCGGGTTCAGGAGGAGAACCAGCAACAGATGCAGGAGATGAAAGAGCAACTGGCGCTGGTGGAAGAGGAAATGAACGACCTGAAGCGGGGGTTGTCCAACATTGAAGAGGAACTGCAGCTGACCGGGGAGACGATTGGCGGAACGGACGAGACCAAGCAGGCGCTGTCAGAGCGGATTACGCAACTGAACAACCAGCTGGCCGAGTTGAAAAAGTCGCTGGAAAAACTGGAGGCTGCTGCCCGTGCTTGGTAAGATCAACCGTTTCTTTGCCTTTTTGCTGGCGCCGGCGGTCGGGTTCCTGTTCGCTTTCTCGCAGCAAAACCCGGTGGACAAGCTTGCCTGGAACGAGTTGAAGCTGCCTGTGGAACAGTCCGCCGACAGGGTGGAGAAGGTCAGGGAGAGCCTGGATGAGACAAAGGAGGTGCTCGCCAGCACCAAACAGGCGCTGGAAGAGATTCGCCAGCTGGCCGACGAGGAAAAGAAGGCGTATGAACAGCAGCACAAGGAAATCGCCAGCCTGCTGGAGACGAGCAAATCGCAGACCAAGCAGTCCGCAGATGTCCTGGATACGCTCTTGTCCAACATGCTCGGCGATCCCATCGGCCAGCACTTTGGCAAAAACTCCACGGTAAAGGTGTACTCCCTGACGGAAGCGGGGTACCGCGGATACATGGCAAAGGTGCGGCTGAAGAATCCGCAAGCCTTGAAAATGGTATTGGCCAACAATTCGGTAAAAAGCAAGGGAGAAACCACCAGTCAGGCCGCAAAACGGACAGGAGCGATCCTCGCGGTCAACGCCGGCGGGTTCATGACGGACAAAGAGGGATACCTCGTTCCGCTCGGGATCACGGTGGTGGATGGCACGATCCGCACGTTTTCCACCAACACCAACCTGAGTTTTGTCGGTTTCAACAACAAGGGCCGGCTGGTCGGGGCAAACATTACCACGCGGGAACAGATAGAAAAAATGGGAATTTTGCAGGGAGCCAGCTTCCTGCCCCGGTTGCTGCAGGACGGGAAACGCCTGCCGATCCCCAAGGACTGGGCCAATACGCGCCAGCCGCGCACGCTGATCGGGCACTTTGAGAACGGCGATTTGCTGCTGATCGTCATCGACGGCAGGCAGAAAGGCTACAGCAACGGGGTTACGCTGGAGGAAGCGCAGCAAAAACTGCAGGAGTTTCACGTCGTCGACGCCTACAACCTGGATGGAGGCGGTTCCAGCGCCTTTTACTACAACGGCAAGATTTTGAACAGGCCTTCGGATGGCAAAGAACGGCGTGTCGCAAGCAATCTGGTCATTTTGCCGTAAGCGTGTTGGCGCCGGCAGAGCGATGACTCTTTTTTGTCAAAAAGGCTTGTGCCGATCAGGAGGAAACACCCATGAACAAGAAAAGCAAGGGATTTTTGGCGCTGTCAGCCACTGCCCTGCTGGCTGTGGCGATTGGCGGTTGCGGCATCCTGCCGTCGGAGACGAGCGGAGGAGTAAAAGAACATCCGTCCGCAGCGGGGCAGGAAGGACAGGCAGAGCCCGCTGGCGGGGCGGGAGCGGAGAAAGGGCAGGACAGCGGCAAGGCTCCGGCGAATGCCCCTGTGAAAAAACCGTCTCTGGAGGATACGATCCGGGAGGTAAACGGGGTTCCGACCGTGACCAATCCCGACGATGTGACCGTCCTCGTCAACAAACAGCGCGCGCTGCCGGCCGATTACATTCCGCCCGATCTGGTGGAGCCGCAGGTTCCCTTCCCGTATGAGGAGAAAGTGGAGAAGCGGCTGATGCGGGCAGAGGCAGCCCGGGCCCTGGAAGCGCTGTTTCTCAAGGCGGAAATGGACGGTATCAAACTGTACGCGGTTTCCGGATACCGCTCGTACCGCACGCAGAAATCCCTGTACGAGACCTATGTTCAGACGCAAGGTCCCGAACACGCCGCAGCCTTCAGCGCCGAACCGGGGAAAAGCGAGCATCAGACAGGGCTGGCGATGGATGTCTCCGGCGCGGACAGCGAAACCCGGCTGGAACAAAGCTTTGCCGATACGCCGGAGGGAAAATGGCTGGAGGCCAACTGCGCCGATTTCGGCTTTGTCATCCGCTATCCGAAAGGGAAAGAGGCGATAACCGGTTATGCCTATGAACCGTGGCATCTTCGCTACGTCGGCACGGAAATCGCAAAAGAAGTGATGTCCCGCGGTTTGACGCTGGAAGAGTACTTCAGCCCATAAGGAGCAAAATTCCTCAGCCGCTTTTCCAAAAGAAAGCGGCTTTTGCTGTTTCCGGCATGGCTGGAAACGAAAGAACTCTTCGCCGCCGACTGAATTTGTGCGAAAGAAGGTTGGTGAGGGAAGGAGTAGGTGCAATGAAAAAAGGCTGCTTCGCGACGGAAGCAGCCTTTTTTCCTGTCCCAAGCTGTCAGCGGGGCAGACGGATGCTGGAGAGCGGCCAGTAGACGAACTCGGCGCGGCCGACGACGTGATCCAGCTTTACAGGCCCGATCACGCGGCTGTCGGTGCTGTTGTTGCGGTTGTCGCCCAGCACAAACACGCTGTCTTCCTCCACTTTGACGGGGCCAAAGTCAGCTGTCAGCGTGACACCGGCCGCATGGGCCTTCTGTTTGTTTTCCAGCAGATACTCTTCCTCGAGCGGTTGCCCATTCACGTAAACCTGGTCATTTCTCGCTTCGACCGTATCGCCGGCTACAGCGATGACGCGCTTGATCCAGTTTTCGCCGCTGGCATCGGGATGAATGATCACAATATCGCCAGGTTGCGGATCCCGGAAATAGTAGAGAAATTTGTTTACCATGACGCGTTCGCCGTCGTAAAGCGTGCTTTCCATGGAACGTCCCTGCACAACGTAGGGAGCCATGACGAAAAAGTAGATGAACGCGGTAACAGAACCAATCAAAATAAACGATTTCAGCCAATCGTAAAGTTCAGTTTTCCATTTTTCCAATTGTGTGGATGAATCCATCAGCGAGTTCTTCTCCCTATGTATGGTGTTTGTCTGTCTGAAAAAGTCCGTTCGAGACGTATCATGAACTTCATCATTTCTTTATTATACATGATTCGCACGGGAGAACAAAACAACTTCCTCAAGCTTCCGGAACGTGTTCCGAAATTTCGGCTTGCCCTGTCTTCGTCTCCATGCGCATGATTTCGTCGAGCCGTTTCCGTGCGATCTCGGGATTCATGTCCAACTGGAACAGGATGTGCAGGTTGCTCCCCTCCATGACCGTGCGGCGGGCAGCGTGGAACAGGCGGGGTTTGTCCTGTTTCAGCACGGACATGATCTCCACCATGGGCGGGACAAATCTTTTTAAGCGAAGAATGCCTTGCAGGTATTGAAGAAACGTGTGGACGTTGGCGGGGTCGTCGTCATCAGGAAGCGTCTTGATGAAGCCGTCAAATTCTTCCACGATTTTTCGTTTGGCGTCCAAAGGATTGCCGATTTCGGCTGAACCATTCATTTTTTCCACCTCGAGCGAAGCGTCTTTTGCAACACGTCTATCAAACTTAAGCAGAGTTAAACTCCACTTGTTCGTTTATAAAATAGCACAAAAACGCAAAAATGACCAAAAAAGTTCACGACGATTCCCCGCCTCGCCGATAAACGGCTTGCTCTTCCAGCGGAATGCGGACGCGAAGCAGCAGCCAGGCGTTTGCCAGTGAAAAAAACAGCGCCGTAAGCCAGGCGTTGAACGTCAGCGGCAGGGTGAGAAATTCCACGGCGACGACGAGGTAGTTGGGGTGCCGAAGAAGTCGGTACGGGCCGCGCTTGACGGGCGCGCTGCCTGGCAGGACGAGGATTCGCGTGTTCCAGCGGATGCCCAGCGTGCGGATGCACCAGTAGCGCAGGAACTGAGCCAGGAGAAACAGCGAAAAGGAAAACGGCCACCAGACCGGCAGAGCCGCTCCTTTGCCAACATGCACTTCCAGTGCCAGGCTGAACAGGAACAACCCGTGAAGCAAAACCAGGAATTTGTAATGGCTGCTGCCCACCTCATAGCCGCCCAGGCGGCGAATCCGCGCGGCATTTCTTTTGGCCAGCCGCAGTTCCAACAGCCGCTGGGCAAGCACAAACAGAAACGTCGCCCAAAAAAATGGCAGCATGGGTCTACCTCCTTTCCAGGAGCAGCAGTTCCGAGCTGAACCCGGGGCCAAGCGCTGCGAGCAACCCTTTCTCTCCCGCGCGCCAGCTCTGCTCCATGCTTTTTTCCAGGACGAACAAAACCGTAGGAGAGGACATGTTTCCGTAATCGCGCAGGACTTCCTCCGAAAGACGGGTGGCTTTTGCGTCCAGCCCGAGCGCATGCTGGTAGGCGGCGAGCACCTTTGTCCCTCCGGGGTGAAAAATGAAGTGATCCAGCTCCTCGGCTGACAAGCCGCGCGGGGAGAGAAATCGCTCCACATTTTCGCGCATGCCCTGCCGGATCAGGGTGGGGATGTCCCGGGAAAACACCACCTTCAGCCCGGGGTCGGTCACTTCCCAGCCCATCACGTCCAGCGTTTGCGGCCAGGTGGTTGTCTGCGCGCCGCAGAAGTGCAGGCGGGGGGAAGAACGGCGCAAGGGGACGTCATTTCCCTCCACGAGAACGGCAGCGGCTCCGTCCCCAAAAAGGCAGGTGGCGACCAGATTGCTCTTGGACATGTCCTGTCGAATAAACGTCAATCCGCACAGTTCCACGCACACCAACAAGACGCGGCTTTCCGGGTAGGCGCGGGCGTAATCGCAGGCGCGTGAAAGGCCCATGGCTCCCCCTGCGCACCCCAGCCCCCACAGGGGAATGCGGGCAATGTCCTGCCGCATTCCGAGTTTGTGCATGATTCGCGAATCGAGGCTGGGGGTGGCGATTCCCGTGCTTGAGACAAAGATCAGGCAATCAACCGCATCGGCCGGAACGCCAGCCTTGTTCAGACAGTTGCGGGTTGTTTCGATCGCCAACGTTTCCGCATGTTGCAGGTAAAGCCTGTTTTTTTCCGCAAACGCCCAGTCCTGTTGAAACCATTCGGGCGGCACGCAGAAGTGGCGCTTGCGGATTTGGCTGTGCGCGAAGATTCGCAGCAAGCGGTCGATGTCGTCAAATGCATGCTGAAAAAAATGGCGGGCGAGGGCCATCGACTCCTCCTGTCCGATCACGTGGGGAGGAACAGCTGTGGCGACAGCTTCAATACGCGGCATTCGTCCATGCACTCCTGTTCCCAAGAATGTTGGTAAGGGTAGCTTTCCCGTGCCAGAAGATTCCATTCCGGGAACCGGAAGATGAAAACATGTTTTTTCCCGGCTCGGGGCATGTATATTCAGGTAAACCGTTGACAATCCTTTGTCGGGTGCATTTTTGCGAGTTTACAAAAACTTAATAAAAGCTTTAAAAAAAATCTACAAAAAATATGGGGTCATTTAAATTTACCTTCACAAAATTGTTCGTTATAATCGTCTAGGTGCGATTCTTTCAAGGGAGTGACCTGGAAAATATGATGAAATCCAAAAAGCACATCTTCTTTGATCTGCTCGAACAGCAGATTGCCATCGTCCACAAGGGGACCCATCTGTTCTACGAGATGATTGGCAATTATCAAAATGTAGAAGAAAAAGTAAAAGAGATCAAAGCCGTGGAAAAAGAGGGAGACGAGATCGTTCGGCAGATCATGAACGCCTTGAACTCCACCTTTATCACGCCGCTGGACCGGGAAGACATTCACCAGCTTGCGCATACGATGGATTCCATGATCGATTACATTGACGGTACGGCGGACCGCATGTACCTCTACCAGATTCGCCAGCCGGACCCGCGCGTACTGGTGCAGGCCAACATTCTGGTGCAATGTACAGCGAAACTGATTGAACTGATCCGCACTCTGCGCAAACTGGATCACGAAGTCGTGGCCAAAATCGCACAGGAGATCAAGGATTTGGAACACGAATCCGACTCCAACTACCGCCAAATGGTCTCCGATTTGCTCAATGCTCCCAACGCTGATCCGATTGAAGCCATCAAGCTGAAGGAACTTTACGATAATCTCGAGAACTGTGCTGACTTTGCTGAAGACGTCACCAACCTGGTAGAAGGGATTGTGTTAAAAAATGCTTGATTGGCTGACCCCGGACCTGATCCTTCTGATTCTCGTCGTGGTGATCGCGCTCACATTCGACTTCATCAACGGTTTTCACGATACCGCCAACGCGATTGCCACATCCGTATCCACCAGGGCTTTAAGCCCCCGCACAGCAATCATGCTCGCCTCGTTTTTCAACCTGATTGGCGCCTTGAGCTACACCGGCGTAGCCAAGACGATCGGAGGAAACATTACCGATCCTTTCAAACTGGACAATGGCCTGGTCGTGGTTCTGGCCGCTTTAATCGCCGCGATCTTGTGGAACATCCTCACCTGGTATTTCGGAATCCCCAGTTCGTCTTCCCATGCGATTATCGGTGCCGTGGCAGGGGCTGCGGTCGGGGCGGCGGGGTTTGAATCGCTCAACATGGCCGGGTTCATCAGCATCGTACAAGCTTTGATCATTTCCCCGATTGCCGCGTTTGCCGTCGGGTTTGTCGTCATCAAACTCGTCTCCGCATTGGTGGCCAACACAGCCTACCACAAGACCAATCGTAAATTCCGCATGCTGCAGGTATTGTCCGCTTCCTGGCAGGCGTTCAGCCACGGGGCCAACGACGCGCAGAAAACAATGGGTGTGATTACGCTGGCCTTGCTGTCAGGCGGATTTTTGCATCAGGCACCGGGTGAATTCACGATCCCGCTGTGGGTAAAATTGGCTGCTGCCATCGCCATGGCTGCAGGCACCGCGGTGGGGGGCTGGCGCATCATCCGCACACTCGGGGGAAAAATCATGAAGATCCGGCCGATCAGCGGCTTTTCCGCAGACCTTTCCTCTGCCCTGGTCATTACGCTTTTCACCCTGTTGAAATTGCCGGTGAGCACGACACATGTCATCACGTCCTCGATTCTCGGCGTCGGCGCTTCCCAGAAGTTTTCCGCGGTAAAGTGGGGAGTAGCGGGACGCATCGTGGTTACCTGGTTCATCACCCTGCCGACTACCGGCCTCTTGGCAGCTGCCTGTTATGTAGTGCTGGACGTATTTTTGTAAGAGAATAGCGAAAAACGAAAAAAGGCAGCCTGCCTCCGAAAATGGAATGGGCTGCTTTTTCTTTGCTGTCAGCCGGAGCCGGTCAACCGCTCCCACAAGCCCGCGCGCGGCTTGATTTGCACCATGCGGATGGCGGAAAGCGGGATGTAGGCAAGCGAACCGTCTTTTTCCTCCACCAGAATGCCGTCTCTGTGGTAATCATGGAATTTCCCTTCCACGCAGGGAGACAATCCGGGTCCGATCATTGCGGGAGCAAAGTGAATGCGCACCATCCGGTCCAGGTAGTTTTCCAGAATCCCTTCCTCATTGCCCATGAACATCACTCCTTTCCCTTTGTTCTATGACCAGTATGTCCGCTTTTATGACAATTCAGACAAGACGGGCACCGGCATGGCTGCATGCGATCAAGCAAAAAAGACTGCGCTTCGAAAAAAGGAAGGCAGTCTGTTTGGTCTTTTTGCATGATATCCATGACATGATATCACAGCTATTTTGTGGAACTTTCCGATTGCTTCTTGGCTTGTGCGCTTTTTCGCGCAAAGACAAGCATCAGGATCACGCCACTGGCGATCAGCAGGAGGCTGACGAGTTGGGCGACGCGAAGCGTATCGGCGATCAACAGGCTGTCGGTGCGCATTCCTTCAATGAAGAAACGGCCGATCGAGTACAGAATCATGTAGCTGAAGAGCACCTGACCGTCAAACTTTTTCCAGAAGTGAAGCATCAGCATCAGGACGGCGAAGACAAGCAGATTCCAGAGAGATTCATACAAAAACGTGGGATGGTAGTACTGCCCGCCGATGTACATTTGCTCCCGGATAAAAGCGGGGAACTTTTCCATGAATTCAGCCGATACGGGTCCGCCGTGCGCTTCCTGGTTGATGAAGTTGCCCCAGCGGCCGATTGCCTGACCGAGGATGACGCTTGGCATCAGGATGTCGCCCATAAGCAGGTACGGCAGCTTGTGTTTGCGCACGTACCAGGTGCCGGCCAGCACACCCCCAATCAGTCCGCCGTGGATGGCCAGTCCGCCTTTCCAGACGTAGAAAACGCTCAGCAGGTTGTCCTTGTACTGGTCCCATTCGAAGATTACGTAATAGGCGCGGGCGCACACGATTGCCGCGGGAATAATCCACACCACCATGTTCAGGATATGTTCGGGATCGATTCCGACACGTCTTGCGTGGAAGCGGGCCAAATACGCGCCAATTAAAAAAGCGCACCCCATGATGATCCCATACCAGTGAACCTGGATGGGACCGAGGGAGATTGCCACCGGATCAATCATTCAAGTTTCCCCCTTGACAAAACAACATCTCAGCACAGTATAGCACAGGTAAAAGGTGAGTTGCCAACGATCTGCCCTGCTGGAGTGTGTGCGTCAGGATTGCCGCAAAAACGCAAGAATCGGATCGAGCGAGGAGGGGGATGCCGGGTTCGAGATGCCGGCAAACAGATCGCCCAGCGCTTCCAGCCTGTCAGGCATCGTGTGAATGGTATAGCGGACGGGATGGGCAGCGGGCACTTCCTCCCAGCGAAGCGGAGCGGAGACGGTGGCTTTTTCCCTTGCCCGCGGCGAGTACGGTGCGACAAGCGTCTTGCCCCGCCAGTGCTGCAAGTAATCGATGTACAGCTTGTCCTTCCTGTTTTTTACCAGACGTTCCGTGGTAAACAGCCGCGGATGTTTTTCCGCCAGATACTGTGCGATAAACTGTCCGACCATGCGCGTCTGTTCGAACGTATAGCGTCTTTGGATCGGCACGTAAACCTGCAAACCGCTGGCTCCGGAGGTTTTGACCCAGCTTTGCAGCCCAAGCTCGTCCAACAGTTTCTTGAGCAACAGCGCCGCTTCGATGACAACGCTGAAATCGTCGGTGGAAGGATCGAGGTCAAACACGAGTTCGGTGGGGCAATCACTTTCCGCGAGATGGAACGAGACGTGGAATTCCAGTGCGGCCTGATTGGCCAGCCAGATCAGGGTGGCCTCGTCATTGCACAGCGTGTAGCGGGTGTTTTCCCGCACTTTTGTGGCAATCCAGTCCGGCGCATGGCCGGGCGTGTTTTTTTGATAAAAATGCTTGCCATCCACACCGTGAGGATAGCGGATCACGGTCAAAAGGCGGTGATTCACGTATGCGAGCATCGGTTTTGCCACCAGCAGCAGGTAACGGATATAGTCCAGTTTGCTGACATTTGCCTTGGGCCAAAGCAATTTGTCGGGATTGGTGATCGCGAGTTTGCGGCCATTTAGCGTGAGCTCATACTGCACGGCGGCGGTTGTCACATTCTCACCTGCTTTTTCTTCATGGACTTCTCCCTACTTTCCCCTGTGAAACGGGCACTTATCCAACAGGAAACGGCTTTTTCCTCATGCATATTCTTCCAGCCGGCAAAGCATACTAGTGCGTAGTCTCCCGAGACAGTTGGTGAAGAACATGGATCTGAAAGGCAGGAATGAAAACAAGACGAGGAAGGAAATTGCGGAAGCTGGCAGTTTGATTGATCTGGAAGGCGTGCCAATCTCGCCGGAATTGGACAAGAACAAAGATTTGTTAAAAGCGCTGTTTTCCGATTGCTTCGATTTTGTGATCCGGGAATTTGCCATGAAAAATGGCGTGGAGGCAATCGCCATTTTCGTGGACGGCCTGATTGACACGAAATCAGTCAATCAGGCTTTGCAGGCTGTGATGGTGCTGGAAAACGGGGACGCCGACATCCGGGTGCTCGAGAAATTCCTGCTTCCGGTCAGCCAGATCATGCGCGTAAAGGATATGAAAGGTCTGCTGCTGGCGGTTTTGTCCGGAGACACGGGAATTCTCGTTCAGGGCAACGAAGAGGCCCTGACGCTGGGGATTCGCGGCGGCGAAAAGCGGTCCATCAATGAACCGGAAGGAGAGTCGGTCATCCGCGGACCGCGGGAAGGTTTCGTGGAAAACATCCAGACGAACACCTCCATGCTCCGCAGAAAGCTGAAAACCCCCCGCTTGAAGATGAAAGCGAAGGTGATCGGTCACGAATCCAACACCAATATCGTCATCTCCTACCTCGAGGGCATCGTCGACGAAAGCGTCCTGAAAGAACTGGAAGAAAGGCTTGGCCGGATCGAGATAGATGCAGTCCTGGAGAGCGGCTATCTGGAGTCCTTGATCCAGGACAACACCATGTCGCCGTTCCCGCAGGTCATGTACACCGAGCGGCCGGATACCGTCGCGGCCTCCCTTTTGGAGGGGAGAGTTGCCGTTTTTGTGGATGGCTCGCCCATGGTGCTGCTTGTCCCGGCGACATTCTGGATGCAACTGCAGGCCAGCGAAGATTACTATGAGCGTTTTCAGATGGCGACCCTGATTCGCTGGCTGCGGTACCTGTTTGTCATCTTCGCCCTGACCACTCCTGCTTTTTATGTGGCGATCACCACGTTTCACCAGCAGATGCTGCCAACAACACTCTTGCTCAGTATCGCGGCAGCCCGGGAATCGATCCCGTTTCCGGCCATTTTGGAGGCGCTCATCATGGAAATCTCCTTCGAAGCCTTGCGCGAGGCGGGGATTCGCTTGCCGAAGACAATCGGACAGGCAGTCAGCATCCTGGGAGCATTGGTCGTCGGTTCGGCCGCCGTGGAAGCGGGCATTGTTTCCGCTCCGATGGTGATCGTCGTCTCCCTGACCGGGATTGCCTCCTTTACGATTCCCCACTTCAACTTGGCCATTTCCTTGCGCATGCTTCGCTTTCCCTTGATGATTGCAGCCGCCATCTTTGGCATTTTCGGAATTCTGGTCGGACTCATGCTCATCCTGGGGCATATGGCGAACCTGCGCTCCTTTGGCGTGCCGTATCTGGCGCCGGCTGCTCCCTTGTCGATCCGGGATATGAAGGATGTATGGATTCGGGCGCCTTGGTCCTTTATGGTCAGCCGTCCGGAAATTTTGCAAAGCCAGAACGAAAAACGGTTGGGTGAAGAATTTGTTCGCAAAGAGGAAGCAGCAGATACGGACCAACAATCCAAAAGACAGGACTGAATCCATGATGCACCCAAACGGGGCACAAAGGGCGGAAGGGATTTCTGCGCATGAGAGGGCGCCGCAGGGGAGCAGGGCATTGAGACCGGTTCGCTTCGCGGCGTTGCTTCTCTCTTGCGCCCTGTGCCTGATGACGGCTACGGGTTGCTGGGACAGGCGGGAAGTAAACGATATCGCGATCGTCCTGGCCATTTCGCTGGACAAGGAGCCCAACGGAATGATCCGACTTGGCATCCAGGTTCCGCTTGTCAGCAATCTGGGCGGACCTTCGGGCGGCGGCGGGGGAACGAGCGGAGAAAAACAGTATCAAGTTGATTCAGACGTGGGCCGAACGGTATTCGAGGCCAATCGGAAGCTGCAAGTGCGGATGTCCCGCCAAATCTATTACGCCCACCATCGCGTTGTCATCATCGGTGAGGAGTTGGCCAATGAAGGGGCCGGCAGAATTCTGGACATCATCTCCCGCTTTCCCGAGAACCGGCTGAGCGCGTACATGGTGCTGGCGAAGGGAAGAGCCCTGGATTTGCTGCAGGAACAGCCGGATCTCGAAAGGTTCAGCGGAGAAGCCATTCGCGAGCTGGTGAAGGCGAAGGCAATCCCCGTAACGTTCCGGGATTTTGCCCATCAAGCCTATGCGCCCGGGATTGATCCGATTTTGCCCGTGTTCCAGGTGGTTCCGCCCAAGCACAAGGGAAAATCAACCGAGATTGAAACGGTCGGCGTCGGAATGTTTCGCAAGGACAAGCTGGTTTCCCTCCATGTGGGAGGGAAAAAGGGAGATGATATTGCCAACAGTTTGATTTGGTTTCATCACCGCTTCGTCCCCATTACCTACGATTTGACTGTGGACGGGGCGAGATTCAGTTTCGTCGTGAATGAAGGGAGAGCAAAGATCCTCCCCGTGCTGCAAAACGGCAAGATCCATTTTCAGATCCAATTGAACGGCCTGGCAATCCTCCTTGAAAATTTGTCAGACTGGAATTTTGATGACAGCCGTGTGGTCGACAAATTGGAGCGGAAAATCAATGAACGGATTGAACACGATGTAAGGTTGCTCATCGACATCATCAAGTCAAACAAGGCGGATGCGATCGGCCTTGGACTTGCTTTCGCCCGCCAGTATCCGAAGGAATGGAAGGAAAACTACCGAACCCGCTGGGACGAGGAACTTCCAGAGATCAGCTGTGAAGTGGAAGCCGCGATCAAGCTTGGCAACATCGGCCAAACCACCAAAAACCTCATGGAGGAGTAGTGATGTGAATACCCAATTTCTGGTGTTGTACGTTGGCATCGTCATTCTGACCTGCGTCTGGTACTTTCTCCGCAGGAGGCGCATGGAGAAACAGCAAAAGTGGATCGTTGGCATCTTGTTGGCACTTAGCGTCGTGGAGTTTGCATGGATGTTAATGTCCTTTCAAACTCTCTGGATGCCGACCACCTACCTGAACAAATTCGTCTCTCCCGCTGTCAGACAGTGGCTGGGACCGCACTAGGAGGAAGTTTTCCTTGTTGTACAAGCAGAATCTCAATCATCGGCAAACGGCCTGGTTGTCCGCAACCTTGCTCTGCTCCGGAAGCAGCTTCCTCATGTTTTTTCAAAACGTTGCCAAGGTGGCGGGAGGGGACGCCCGGTTTTCCCAATTGCTGCCGATTGGGTACGCGTTTTTTATGGCCGCGGTTTTTGCGGAGTTGGCGCGGGCGTATCCCGGCAAGACCTTGTTTGAGATTGTCATGCTGGTTTGCGGCAAATGGGTCGGCAGGGCCATCAATGTCATCCTGCTGGTTTACCTGTGGATCGTCATCACGATCGATCTCAACGGGATCGCCCACTTCCTGAAGTCAAGCCTTCTTCCCAGGACTCCCCTGGGAATCATCGTCATGATGCTGATTTTGATGCTGATGACGTACCGGAGAGTGGAGGTGGCGGCAAGCATCAACGAACTTTGCTTTCCGTTCTACTTCTTTTCCATCATACTCATGGCTCTTCTGCTGAACAACGAATACCTGTACGGCAAGCTGGAACCGTTGTTGACCGAGTCATTGTTCCATATCTTTGCCGGCAACTACATGTCGGTGGGCATGTATGGCGATTTGTTCATCCTGGGGGCGTTTCTGCCCGCATTCTCCCATCCGCGGATTTCGTTTGTTTCCATGAAGCACGGGGTGCTTCTGGCCAATTTTCTGCTTACCCTTGTGGGTGTGATTACGTTGGGCGTAATGGGGCGGCATATTACAGGTGTACTCAGCTATCCATCCTGGTCGTTGGTTCAGGAGGTTCGCCTGACTGACTTTCTCGACCGGCTGGAAATCTACATGCTGACGGTTTGGTTTCCCGTCTTTACGGTAAAGGCGGTCTTGACTTACCTGGCCATACAGGTCGGGCTTGGTTCGCTGTCTGCCGTCAGGCAGTACAGCGTATACAATCCAGCGCTCGGAACGCTGCTGATCTCCCTGGTCACCCTTGGCTTTCAGGAAGCAAGGGAGCTGCAGGATTTTCTCGGTTACAGCTATACGGCCGTGACGCTGGTGATACAGTTGCCTTTGCTGTTGGGATTGTTTCTCTGCGCAAAGATGAGGCGCTCCGACAGGGACAATCCCTCCATTCCCAAACAGAGGAAGGCAGCCTGGATCTGCAACGCTTCCCTGCTGGGCTGCGCGGCCACCATCCTGGTCGGAAAAATACTGTACAAGGCTTACTTTTCCTTCGGATTCAGCCTCTTGTTTCTTTACTTTGCCTTGATCCTGACCGCTTTGATCTCCAGTTACGCGGAGATGCAGATCACCAATCACTACTTTCACAAAATGGCAAGCGGCGTGGAAAAGTCGTAAACCCAGCCGTAAATCAAAAAGGCGCTTCCGGCGAACGGCAAAACCAAGGTGGAAGGCTTGCTCTTCCGCGCTTCTTGGCCGCGAAAGGAATTCGCGCTCTATTCGAAGACGCATTGCCGCGCCGGCACATCCACGAATCCTTGAATACTCGGCTGTCTCAGCATGTGACCGTCCACCCACTCGGCAAATTGAACTTTCACGGCAATTTCCGGCCGCAACCAAACCGCGTTTTGCGCCCGCGGCGGTTTGTTCACAAACGGCATTTTCTCCTGCAGGAGCGGCTGAATCCGCTCCGTCACGTTGCGCCAATCGGATTGCGAGAGTTTTCCGGTTCCCGCGTGTCCGATGTACCAAAAGCGCCCGTTTTCATCGAAAAGGCCAAGCAGCAGTGCATTCACCACTTGGTTGCGCAGGGTCACGCCGCCAACCGCCGCGATGAGTTCGCGATAGCATTTTTTCTTTCTCCAGCGCGAATCTTTGCCGTTGATCCGGTAACTGCTGGAAAGGTCCTTCATGACGATTCCTTCCAGTCCCTGTGCTTCCACGGCCTGGTACAAGGCTTGGACATCAGGGAAATTTTCCACCAGCTGCACATTGGAATTCGGGGTGATCACTGAATGCAGCAGGTGTTGCCGCTCTTTCAAGGGAGAAGAGGTGACCCATTCCCCGTTCAGGTAGAGGATGTCAAACACCATGTACGTGACGGGAACCGCCTTTTGCGCCTGCGGAACGTTCTCCATCCGGCGCAGGCCGTCTCGGCGCATCACTTCGTAAAAGGAAGGTTTACCTTCCGGGCCGAGGGCAATCACTTCGCCGTCGAGAATGATCGATTTTGCCTGGCAGTAGGCGGAGATTTCGCTGATTTCCGGGTAATGGCGGGTGCGCTCATGTTTTTTCCGGTTGAAGAGTTTTACGCTTTGGCCGTCCCAATAGGTGAGGATGCGCACGCCGTCCCATTTTACCTGCCCCACCCACTCGGGGCCTTGCGGAAATATTTCCGTGCGGATCGGCTCAAAGGGAACAACGGGATTCATCTTTGTCTCAGCCAGTCCTTTTTGCCCTTATTTTGCGCAGGGAGCCGGAGCGCAACAGCGGCAAAAAGCTGGAATGTCCGGCGGGCAACGGAAAGTTTTCCTGACTTTTTGGTTGATTATGTATAAATTCGGGGTATACTACTAGGTAAGAAGCACCCTTATTTATTACACAGCATCTTTCCACAGCCTGCCGCGGCAACGCGGACGAGCATCCCCGAAAAAGACTCGAGGAGAGGGGTTTTCCGTTCAGCACGCAAACCACTTAACATTAGGGAAAGAAGGAATTGTTTTGCCATTTCTTCGTTTTAAAGGATTCGATCCTCACTTTTTGCGCCAGATCTCTGCGGAACTCGTGGAAAATTTTGCGCGACTGGCGGAGGTTTCCAAGGAAAAGGTAAAAGTCGAATCTATTCAGGTAGAGGTTATTACCAACAGTCCGCTTTCTGTTGAAATTTACATGTTCCCCAGGACGCAGCAAAAACATGACGAAATTGCCGCCATGATCCATTCGATTTTGCAAAAACACGGTTTGGGGCAGGCACACATTTTTTTTGTCCTGCTCTCGCCTTCCCTCTATTACAAAGAGGGATTGCCCGTGCAGCAGATGCCTTCGGTGCGATAGGCGGAGTAAAGGAGTCCCTTGCGAAAAGGGGCTTTTTTGTTTGCGCAGTCAACCGCTTGCCGCTGCGGGAGAATGGGCATTCTAAAGGGTGCGACAAAAAAGAAGAAATGCGGGAGTTTGTGGTCATGCAACAAATTTTCCCTATCACTATACTCCTGAACCGGACAAAAACTGTTTCTGTAGACCCACATGAATGCGGTCTGATACGATGAATGCGACCCTTCAATATCGTTGCGTTGACAGGGCGTGAAATACTGCCAGAGGTGATCAGTTTGGATGTTTACGCGGATCTGAAACAGGGGGAGCGCGGCGCCTGGGTGAGCATCATCGCCTATGTGTTCTGCTCTGCGATCAAAATTGCCGTCGCGGTTTTCACCGATTCGGAAGCCTTGATGGCAGACGGATTGAACAATTTCACCGATGTGATCGCCTCCGTCACGGTGCTGATCGGTCTGCGCATTTCCCGCAAGCCTCCGGATGAGAACCATCCCTATGGCCACTTCCGCGCAGAGACGATCGCCGCCCTTATCACCTCCTTCATCATGCTGTTTATTGCGATCGAAGTGATCACCAGTTCGGTTCCAGCCCTGTTTGATCCCAATCCTTCCGCTCCGGATTTGCTGGCTGGCTACACCGCACTTTTCACTTCCGCCGTCATGTTTGCCGTCTACCTTTACAATTGCCAGCTGGCCCGAAAAACCAACAGCCAGGCCTTGCTCGCAGCGGCAGCAGACAACCGGTCCGACGCATTGGTCAGCATTGGCACCTTTATCGGCGTGCTAGGCACCCAATTTCAGCTGCTCTGGCTGGACCCGCTGACGGCCTTGATTGTCGGGCTGCTGATTTTAAAAACGGCTTGGGGCATTTTCCGTGACACGACTTACCGGCTGACAGACGGTTTTGACCAGTCAAAGCTGGAGGATTTGCGCCGGACGATTGCCGCAATCCCCGGAGTGGTTGCCGTCGGCGACATCAAGGCGCGCTATCACGGCAGCCGCGTTTTGGTGGATGTGGTCATTCGCGTCAATCCCGGCATCAGCGTGGTGGAAAGCCACAAGATCAGCGACGTGATTGAAGAGCGCATGAAGGAGGAGCACAACATACGTTCCGTGCTGATTCACATCGAACCCGATCATGACGTGAACAGGGAAACCAGCAAAGCCCGGTGACCGATACCGGGCTTTTGTGCGTTATCAAACGGTTTTTGCGTCGGGTTTTTTCTTTTTGCGAAGGCTTTTGGTTACGGTTGACGCCGTTTTTTCCTTGGCATCGGCGGTTTCGGCCCCCCTGCCGCCCGCATTTTCCTGTGCCGGACTTGCCGCCTGATCCGGCTCCAGCCTGTGCGGCCCGCCGGTGGCAGCGAGGCTTTCCTTGAGCGCCTGCATCAGATCGATCACATTGGCGCGGGGAATGGCGGGGGAGACGGCAATTTCTTCTCCCTCCAGCTTTTTCTCAATCAGTTCTTTCAACTGTTTGCGGTACTCGTCGGTGTACTTCGCAGGTTCAAAGGGAGTGCTCATGTTTTCGATCAATTCGCGGGCCATCTTCAGTTCGTTTTCGGAAAGCGGCACATTCGCTTCGGGGAGGGCAGGCACCTGGTGAACAGGGCGGACCTCGTCCGGATAAAAAATCGTTTCCAGCATGAGGCAGTGTTCGTACAATCGCACGACGGCGAGACTCTGCCGGTTGCGCATGGTCACCTGGGCGACGGCGATCTTGCCCGTTTGCTGCATGGCGGCCCGCAGCAGGGCGTACGCTTTTTCGCCTGTCTCCTGCGGGGAGAGGAAGTAACTTTTGTCGAAGTAGACGGGATCGATTTCCGCCAGGTCGACAAAATCAAGGATTTCGATGGCTTTCCGGGTATCGGGGGTAATGGCGTCCAGATCGCTGTCTTCGACGATGACAAAACGCCCCTTTTCATACTCGAAGCCGCGCACGATCTCGTCGGCATTCACCTCGCGTTCGCAGTGGGGACACATTTTGGCGTACCGAATCGGGGTATGGCAATCCTTGTGCAGTTGGCGAAAGCGGATGTCGCGTTCCTCTGTCGCCGTAAACATGCGAATCGGAATGTTGACCAGGCCGAAACTGATCGATCCTTTCCAAACGGTTTGCATGCAACTCCTCCTGTCATGCTTGCAAAAAGTATCCGCCCAACGCAGAAACCGAAAAAGCCAGACCCGTTGAGCGGAACTGGCTGTTTGTCTTACTGGCCGTGTTTGACAATGTCCGACTGGTCTGCCTTGGACTGCAATTCCCGCGCCCGTTCCGCTCCGATTCCCGTCTGGTCGGCGATGGATTGCGCCTCGGCCGCCTTTTGTTTCAGCGCCGATGGGCGTTTTTTTGCCATGCGAATCCCTCCTTTTGCGAGCCTGTAGCTAGTATGCGGAAAAAGGCAAAAAAATACCCCTTCGCCAAACAGGCGACGGGGTTGTGCCCAGCTTCTCTCGTTCGGTGAGAGATGTCACGGAGTGCTCCTATCAGACACGCCGTGCGCACAAGCGGGCAACAATTCAATTATGGGAGAGGAGAAACCGGAGGAAGAACTTATGGGGAAACGTAAGTCTTCTCCGCGGTTGTCAGCGACAACAGTGCGTCGCTATCCATATTCCTTTCCATTTCCTGCAAAGGATATACATGCCGAAGTGGAATTTTTTTGAGATCAGGACCAAATTTTACGGGCATTCGCAGTTGTGTTAGTATGAAATCATTCCAAAACATAGCTTTTGACAGGTGAGAAACATGCGCGTCATCGCGGGAGAACACAAAGGGCGCAGATTGGCGGCGGTGCCGGGAAGAGGCACGCGCCCCACGACGGACAAGGTGAAAGAGTCCATCTTCAACATGATCGGTCCGTATTTTGACGGCGGTTGGGTGCTGGATCTTTACGCCGGGACGGGCAGTTTGGGGATCGAAGCCTTGAGCCGGGGAGCGGAACGGGCCGTTTTTGTGGAAAAGGACGCAAAAGCGTTTGCCGTTGTGCGGCAAAACGTGGCGGCCTGCCGCCTGGAAGAGAGGGCCGAGCTTTACCGAAACGATGCTGCCCGTGCATTGCAGGCGCTGGCAAAGCGAAATGTGCAGTTCGACCTGGTCTTTCTCGATCCGCCTTATGCGCACCAAAACCTTGCCGAGGTAATCGCCATCCTGCAGGAGCGGCGCCTTGTGGCGGACGGGGCCTGGATCGTGGCGGAACACGATGCAGCCGTCAAACTGCCGGAGCGGATCGGCCGGTGCGTGTGCACCCGATCGGCCATCTACGGCGACACGGGCGTAACCTTGTACGAGTATGACCAGAGCGGCCAGCTCCAGGAGAGTGTTTGATTTATTGCTGCAGCACTTTGATAAAGAGGATTTCTTTGCAGGGGTAAGGAGGAATGGACGTGACCATCGCTGTTTGCTCGGGAAGTTTTGATCCGGTGACGAACGGGCACCTGGACATCATTTCCCGCAGTGCCGCCATCTTTGACAAGGTAATTGTCGCCGTCCTTGTCAATCCGCAGAAAAAATCGCTGTTCAGCATTGAAGAGCGGGTGGAGTTGTTGCGCCAATCGACAAAAGAACTGGCCAACGTGGAAGTGGATGCGTTTGAAGGCCTGCTGGTGGATTACATGCGCAAAAAAGGAGCCAGGGTGATCGTCCGCGGCCTGCGCTCCGTCACGGATTTCAGTTACGAAATGCCGTTTGCGGCCATGAACCGTGAGCTGAACGGGGAGATCGAAACGCTGTTTATGATGGCGGACAGCCGCTACGCCCATGTCAGTTCCAGCCTGATCAAGGAAGTGGCCAGTTATCAGGCGAGCGTCCGCGGCTTGGTGCCGCCAGCAGTGGAAAAAGCCTTGAAACGGAAGCTGGCCGTACCCGATTAATGCGGCTTGTGGGCGCGCAACCAGCGAATCAACAGGCTGCATGCCAAAAGCAAGGCAGTTCCGGCCAGCGTAACGCCTGCCGACACCAGAAACGCATCCCACCAGTGTGAGACAGAGATGAAGGAAGCTTCCGGCAGAAAGACGGGCACGTCCTTGCCGCGCAGCCACGCCGATTCCGTCAGCGGCCGCCACAAGACAAAGGTAAGGCAGGCGGACAACACGGCGTGCATCAACCTGGCCACAAGGTAGGGCGCCACCCGGATGTCGGTCGTACTGAGAATGCTCGCCACCTGGGCGTGAACGCTCAGCCCGCCCCAGGAAAGAATGGCACTGGCAATGGCCGCTTTCCAGACCAGCGGCACGCTGTCTGCCGTCTCGCTGGCTCCTTGCGCCCCCAGGGTGACCTCAAACAGCCCGGCGACGATCGCGTGTGCGAAAGCCGGGGGAAAGCCGAAAGGTCCGAGCAGGATGGAGAGCACATCGCCAAAGAAGGCGGTGAGATGAATCGCGGAAAAAAGCTGGATCATCACGGAAAAGACAATGATAAATCCCCCAATCATAAACAGCGTGTTGAGCGCGGACTGAACGGCATCCCCCATCAGCTTGCCAAACGGGCGGCCGTCGCGAAGCCGCGCCTGGTGCATGGCTTCAAGTGCGCGCAGCGGCAAGGGCTTATCCGTTCTCTCCAGCGGTTTGCTAATCACGGCATGCGGGGCGTGAAAGCGGCAGAGCATGCCCAGAAGGATGGCGGAGAGATAGTGGGTGGCGGCGAGAACCACTCCTATTTGTTGACTGTGGAAAAAGCCGATCGCCACCGCGCCCATGACAAACAGCGGATCGCCCGTTGTGGCGAAGGAGACGAGCCGTTCCCCCTCCTCCTTCGTGACATTTCGCTGTTCCCGCAGGCGAATCGTCAGTTTGGCGGCAACCGGGTAACCGGAAGAAAAACCCATGGCCAGCACGAATCCCCCGGTTCCCGGAACGTTGAACAGGGGGCGCATCAGCGGTTCCAGCAGCACTCCGACAAAATGGACGACGCCGAGTCCCATCAGAATCTCAGAGAGAACGATAAACGGCAGGGTGGAAGGAAAGACGACTTCCCACCAGATTTTCAACCCGCGGACAGCTGCTTCAAAGGACAATTGGGAATGGGCCACCAGCGAAATGACCAGGACGATTGTCGAAAAAGAAAGAAAAATGGTGAGAATCGGAGAGTGACGTGACATGGGCTCCTCCTGAACAAGCGGTGGATAGTACATGTCTACGTGAACGGTGTGAAAACTATGCGCACACGGAGCGAAACCACGCGCGGCGGAGGGAAACCCATGCACGGAATGACCGTGGGGATTGGCGCGAAAGAACGGGGATTCCCCACATATGGTGTAACAGGGGGGATGCGACGTGACGGCAAAGCGAAAACCGCTCCTGGGACTTGCCCTGGGATCAGGAGGAGCGCGCGGTTTTGCGCATATCGGCGTACTCAAGGCGTTGGAAAGGCACGGGATCAAAGTGGACTTGCTCGCGGGAAGCAGCATGGGCAGCCTGGTGGGAGCGGTGTACGCCAACGGGATTGACCCCGACATGATGGGAAAATTGGCGACGCACCTGAAACGCAAGCATTATGTCGATTTGACGGTGCCCGGCCTGGGATTTGTCGCCGGCGAAAAAATCAAGCAGTTGATCCATTTGCTGACGCACGGCAAGCGGATTGAAGAACTGAACATCCCGCTGGCCATCGTGGCCACGGATATTGAGTTGGGAGAGCGCGTCGTCTTTCGCGAGGGGCCGGTGGATCAGGCCGTCCGGGCCAGCATTTCCATCCCCGGGATTTTCGTTCCCGAGCGGGTGAACGGCAGGCTGTTGGTTGATGGCGGCGTAATAGACCGGGTCCCGGTTACGGTCCTGAGGGAAATGGGCGCCGATATCGTCATTGCCGTGGATGTGGCCCAGGTGGACACGTCCATGAAAATCCGTTCTATTTTTGACGTGATCGTTCAAACCATCGATGTGATGGAACGAGAGATTTTTCAAAACCGCATCCTTGCCGCCGACCTCGTAATCCGGCCGGATGTTGGACATTATACGAGTATTGCATACAGCGGAGCGGAAGAGATCATCGAACTGGGGGAACGAGCGGGGGAAGAAAACATCCCTCGAATCAAGGAATTGCTCGCAAACTGGGAGGAAACACAATGAGTGAGAAACGCCCATTCATCCGTTTGGCGCATACAAGGCGTTCCAAGGCCGTATGCGGGTTCCTCTTGTCGTTTGCCGTTCTGCTGGGAATCCTGTTCCTTGTTCCAACCGATTACTACGTGGCACGTCCCGGTTCAGCGGTCGCACTTGGTCCCCTGATTGACGTCGAGGGCGGAACCAAGACGCATACAGGCTCCTTTATGATGACCACAGTGCGGATGGGCGTCGCCAATCTTGCCTGGTACCTGTACGCGCGGCTCTCGGATCAGGCCGAACTGATGCCCAAGGAGCAGGTGGTCAGCAAAGGGGAAGACAATGAGGATTTCGTGCGCCGGGAATTGACGGCGATGGACAATTCGCAAAAGATCGCGGAAGCCGTGGCCTTTCGCATGGCCGGATACGATGTGGCCGTCAAAAAGGAAGGCGTCTGGGTGCTGGGAACGATTGAAGGGCTTCCGGCAAAAGGCGTTTTGCAGGTGGGGGATGTGATCACCGCCGTCGACGGAGTCCCGACCGTGGAAGCAAAGGAATTGCAGCAGTTGCTGGCAAAGAGAAAAGCGGGGGAGACGGTGAAAGTCACCTATGTCCGCGATGGAAAGAAAGCGACGGCAACGTTCAAGCTGGGCGTGCTGCCCGGCACTTCGACGGCCGGACTCGGCGTGCGGACGGACACCAAGCAAAACATCGAGGTTCCCTCGAAGGTTACCATCTCCTCCAAGGGGATCGGCGGCCCTTCGGCAGGACTGATGATGGCATTGGAGATTTACGATCAACTGCGAACCGACGTCGACCTGACCAAAGGCTACCAGATTGCCGGGACGGGAACGATTGCGCTGGACGGAACCGTCGGCAGGATCGGCGGCATCCAGCACAAGGTGGTGGCAGCCGACAACGCCGGCGCGGAGATCTTCTTTGCGCCTGACGACCCGCCCAACGAACACTCCAATTACCGGGAAGCGCTCAAGGCGGCGGAGCGAATCGGCACTTCGATGAAGATCGTGCCGGTGAAGACGATTCAGGAGGCGCTTGACTACCTGGAAAAATTGGAAGAACGGAAGGCGTAACCACACCATCAGCAGGCCCTTGACCTGCTGAACAGCCACATCTGGCCGGGCAATGTGCGGGAGTTGCAATCCGCCCTGCTGCAGGCAGCGTTTCTGGCGGACGGCGATGTAATTGAACCGGAACATTTTGATTTGGACACGTTTGGAGAGAAACAGGAGGAGGAGTCGTACTCCCTGCATGAAAACGAACGGAAAACCATTGAAGAGGCGCTGAAGGCGTCGCACGGCAACATTGCCCGCGCTGCCAAAATGCCGCAGATCGGCCGCAACACGCTTTATCGGAAAATTGCTAGTTACGGGATTGAGTGCCAGCAGCATGCTGGTTTAAGAAGGCAACCCAATCCGCCTGTCTGATTATGGCGTGTTGTGGCGTGTGGAAAGGTCCGGATGCCGGCCTTCCAGGCGGGAAGAGGCAAACACCTTGTGCATGGCGGAAAGCGTGTCAAGGAAAAATAGTTGACAAATGGAAGGGGCAAGGACTATAATCAGTCTTGTTGTGCATGAGGTGAATGCGATGAACATAAAACGGACGGAACTTGACTGCCTAAAGGGCGAACCGTTGCCGTTTCGGGGAACGCTGGACCCGCAGGAACTGAAAAATCGCCATCAGGAAATTCGCAGCATCAGCCCTGTCGAGGTAGCGGGTGAGGCCGTCAAGCTGGGCGACCTCTATTACGTAAACGGCAGGATGGAGGCGGATGTCGAGTTTGTCTGTTCGCGCTGCCTGACTCCTTTTGTGCGGCATGAAGCGGTTCCGTTCGCGGAAACCTTTGCCCTGGCGGAGGATGCGGTGCCGGAGGCAGACGAAGATGACGAGATTCAGCTTCTCGAAGGCGATGTAATCGAGTTGGACACGCTCTTGCAGGAGGATTTCCTGCTGGCGATGTCGGCTTTTCCGCTTTGTTCGGAGGTTTGCAAGGGTTTGTGCCCGACATGCGGCGCAAATCGCAACGAGACCTCCTGCAACTGCAAGAACGAGCGGATCGACCCTCGTCTGGCGGGGTTGGCTGATTTCTTCAAGGACAACCCGTGATGACATGGTTTTCAAGATGAGGCGCTGTCTGCAGATGGCGCGCCTCATTTTTGAAGGATGGCGTAAGCTTTTGCGCTTTACTGTCCACTCCAATAGAGCATCCTAGCATTTGTCGGTCGAAGGAGGTGTAAGGAAGATGGCAGTACCTCAACGGAGAACTTCCAAAACCCGGAAAAGAATGCGCCGTACGCATTTCAAGCTTGAAATTCCAGGCATGATCAAATGCGATAATTGCGGCGAATACAAACTGGCACACCGCGTTTGCCCAAGCTGCGGTCACTACAAAGGTGTGAAAGTGGCGAAGTAAGTTCGTTGCAAAAAAGTGAGGTGAGCAATCACCTTGCTTTTTTATTTTTTGCCAATCCTCGCTTGTCAGCGGCCGCATGAGCCCTTATACTGTATACTGATATTTAGTACCAGGTATTAAAAACTGCTCGCAAACATAAAGTACTGGGGGTGTTGTTCATCGCCCGCTTGCCGAAAAAAGAGCGCCAATCTATGCTGTTACAGTCGCTTCAGGAGAATCCTTTTGCGACCGACGAGGATCTGGCGGAGATGTTTCACGTCAGCATCCAGACCATACGCCTGGATCGTTTGGAGTTGGGAATTCCCGAACTGCGGGAGCGGATCAAATCGGTGGCAGAAAAAAGCCTGGATCCGGTCAAGTCACTGGGCATTGATGAAGTGATCGGCGAAGTGATCGATCTGCAACTGGATTCACAGGCGATTTCCGTTTTGGAAATCAAGAAGGAGCACGTTTTTGCCCGAACCCAGATCGCCCGCGGTCATTACATATTTGCACAAGCCAATTCGTTGGCGGTAGCGGTGATCGACGCGGATGTGGCCCTGACCGCCAGCGCCCGCATCCGCTTTGTCCGGCCCGTCCGACTGGGAGAAAAAGTGGTGGCCAAGGCCGTGGTTCGCTCCCGGGACGGCGATGAATGCAAGGTGCGCGTCGAAGCCAAAGTGCAGGGAGAACTTGTGTTTACCGCGACATTTCGCGTCGTGAGAGTGTCCAACGTGACGTAGATGGAAATGCAGTGAGGAGGAGACTTGGTTGCGAATTGCATTGGATGCAATGGGAGGAGACAACGCTCCGCGAGCGACGGTTTTGGGGGCGTTGGCCGCGGTTAAGGAGGATTCCTCGATCGAGATTGTGCTGGTGGGAGATGAATCGGCGATTCGCACCCACTTGCCGGCTGAACTGCCTGCCAACATCGAAATCGTGCCAACTGCGGAAAAGATTGAAGCGGATGATGAACCGGTGCGGGCAGTCCGGCGCAAGAAGAACTCGTCCCTGGTCGTGGCCGTCAACCTGGCAAGCGAGAAGCAGGTGGATGCCGCGATCTCGGCTGGAAACACCGGCGCGCTGATGGCTGCCGGATTGCTTTACGCCAAAAGAATGGAAGGGATTGAACGCCCTGCCCTTGCAGCGTACATCCCCAACCGGAAAGGGCGGGTTACCCTTGTGCTCGATGTGGGCGCCAACATGGATGCGAAGCCGCTGCATTTGCTGCAGTACGCGATCATGGGCAGCATCTATGTGGAAAATGTGCTCGGCATCCAGCGGCCGACAGTGGGTCTTTTAAACGTGGGCACGGAAGATGGAAAAGGAAACGAGTTGACCAAGGCGGTTTTCCCCCTGCTCGCGAAGACAGACCTCAATTTTGTCGGCAACGTGGAGGCGCGCGACTCCCTGGAAGGGGTGTGCGACATCATCGTGTGCGACGGGTTTGTGGGCAACGTGTTGCTGAAAGCGCTGGAAGGAGCGGCAACTTCGATTCTTTCCCAACTGAAGCAGGAGTTTACATCCAGCCTGATTAATAAAATAGGGGCAGCCCTTCTGAAGCCATCCCTGGTCCGGTTCAAAAAAAGGGTGGATTACACCGAGTACGGGGGTGCCCCGCTGCTTGGCCTGGGCAGTCCGATCATCAAGGCGCACGGCTCTTCGGATGAAAAGGCGATCAAAAACGCGATTTTCAGCGCAGTCCGGTATGTCCGCCAGGATGTGAATCGCGTGATCCAAGAGGCTGTCCGCGCCAATACGTTGGAAAGTGAGTGAATGACAAATGACGGGATTGCGATCCGTTGGCATTTTGGGTACGGGTTCCTACACCCCGGAAAGGGTTTTGACCAATTTTGATCTGGAAAAAATGGTGGATACTTCAGACGAGTGGATCGTCACGCGCACCGGAATCCGGGAGCGGCGGATTTGCGCGCCGGACCAGGCGTCGTCCGACCTGGCTTACGAAGCGGCGGTCAAGGCGCTGGAAAAGGCAAAGGTAAAGCCCGAACAGCTGGACATGATCATCGTCGCGACGATTACGCCCGACATGAGCTTTCCCTCCACGGCCTGCCTGCTGCAGGACCGGTTGGGCGCCAAAAAGGCGGCAGCGATGGATCTGGCGGCGGCATGTACCGGCTTTCTTTACGGAATAACCACGGCCAGCCAGTTTATCGCCAACGGCCTGTACGAGTACGTGCTGGTGATCGGGGTGGAGACGCTGTCCAAAATCACCAACTACAAGGACCGGAATACCTGCGTGCTCTTTGGCGACGGCGCAGGGGCGGCTGTTTTGGGGCCGGTCAGGGACGGATACGGATTTCAGGCGTTTGAGTTGGGTTCCGACGGCTCCGGCGGTCCGTTGCTTTCCCTGCCGGCAGGCGGTTCGCGAATTCCGGCCTCCGTTGAATCGATCGAAAAAGACCTGCATTACATCGCCATGAACGGCAGCGAAGTCTTCAAGTTTGCCGTGCGCGTGATGAATTCCGCAACCGAAGCCGTACTGGCCAAGGCCGGCCTGGAGAAGGACGACATCGACCTGCTCGTGCCGCACCAGGCCAACAAGCGGATTATCGATTCCGCCGTACAGCGCTTCGGCCTGTCCGAAGACAAGGTGGTCATCAACCTGGACCGCTACGGCAACATGTCGTCGGCCTCCATTCCGGTGGCGCTGGATGAAGCGTTGGAAGCCGGGCGGATCAAGGAAGGCGACAACCTGGTGCTGGTCGGCTTCGGCGGCGGTCTGACGTGGGGCGCGGCGCTGTTGAAATGGTCCACTACTCCCCCAGAGAGGAGCGAGGCATAAATGAGCAAGGTGGCGTTTGTCTTTCCGGGACAGGGCTCCCAGTTTGTCGGCATGGGACAGGCTCTGGTTGAACAGTCGGCGGCGGCCCGCCAGATTTTTGAACAGGCGGACGAGGCGCTCGGCTTTTCCCTGTCGCGGCTTTGCTTTGAAGGGCCGGAAGAAGAACTGCGCCTGACAGCCAACACCCAGCCGGCCATTCTCACCATGAGCGTGGCGGTGTTGGCCGCGCTTCGGGAAAAACGGCCCGATTATGCTCCGGATTACGTCGCCGGCCACAGTCTCGGCGAATATTCCGCGCTGGTGGCGGCGGGAGCGATCTCCTTTTCCGATGCGGTGAAAACCGTCCGCGCCCGCGGCCAATTCATGGAAGAGGCGGTTCCCGCCGGACAGGGAGCGATGGCAGCCGTGCTCAACCTGGACCGTGCCAAACTGCAGGCAGTTTGCGAAGAGGTGTCGGCGGCCGGCCATCCGGTGCAACTCGCCAATCTGAACAGCCCGGGACAAATCGTCATTTCCGGTTCGGCCGAAGGGGTCAAGCTGGCCGGGGAAAAGGCCAAGGCCGCAGGAGCGAAGCGCGTCCTGCCGCTGAATGTTAGCGGCCCCTTCCACTCCAGCCTGATGAAACCGGCGGCGGAAAAGCTGAAAGGCGTGCTCTCCGGCATTTCCGTGCAGGATGCCAAAATTCCCGTGGTGGCCAACGTGAACGCAAGGCCGGTGACGGAAGCCGCGGCGATCGTGGAAAAGCTGGTGGAGCAAGTGGCCGCTCCGGTGCTTTGGGAAGATTCCGTGCAATGGATGGCGGAATCCGGCGTTACAACGTTTGTGGAGATTGGCCCCGGCAAGGTGCTGGCCGGATTGATTAAAAAGACGGCTCCAGCCGAGACGCGGATTTACTCCGTGCAGGACATGGAGTCATTGACGGAATTGTTGAACGGAGGGGTAATATGCTGACAGGAAAAACGGCGCTGGTGACCGGCGCGTCGCGCGGCATCGGCCGGGCAATCGCGTTGAAACTGGCGGAAGCGGGCGCAAACGTGGTAATCAACTACGCCGGAAACGAAGCAGCTGCGGCGGAAACGGCGGAAAAAGTGAAGGAACTGGGACGGGAGGCGCTCATCGTCCGCGCCAATGTGGCCAACAGCGAGGAAGTGGCGGAAATGTTCAAAACCGCGCTGGATCGCTTCGGCACGATTGACATTCTGGTCAACAACGCCGGAATTACCCGCGACAACCTCTTGATGCGCATGAAAGATGAGGAGTGGGATGCGGTCATCGACACCAACCTGAAGGGCGTCTTCAACTGCCTGAAGGCCGCCACCCGTCCGATGATGAAGCAACGCTCCGGAAAGATCATCAACATCACCTCGGTCGTCGGCGTTCTGGGCAACCCCGGACAGGCCAACTACGTGGCCGCCAAGGCGGGCGTGATCGGCTTGACGAAGACGGCTGCCCGCGAGCTGGCTTCGCGCGGCATTACCGTGAACGCCATCGCCCCCGGTTTTATCGACACGGAGATGACGGCAGTGCTGCCGGATGACGTGAAGTCCAACCTCGTGGGGCAAATTCCGCTGGGGCGGCTGGGGAAACCGGAGGACATTGCCAACGTCGTTCTGTTCCTCGCCTCCGATGCTGCCAATTACATGACAGGGCAAACCCTGCATGTCGACGGCGGCATGTACATGTAGCGGAAGGAAAACGTTGCAAGCCTCACTCAATCTGGTTTTTTTCCATCCCATCCACTATAATTACGAGAGAGGGGGTGAAGGCAAATGGCTGATACGTTTGAGCGTGTGAAGAAAATCGTCGTCGACCGTCTCGGAGTAGACGAATCCAAAGTCACATTGGAAGCTTCTTTCAAAGATGACCTGGGTGCAGACTCCCTGGATGTGGTAGAGCTCGTGATGGAGCTGGAAGACGAGTTTGATCTGGAGATCTCGGATGAAGATGCTGAAAAGATTACTACTGTTGGTGAGGTTGTGAAGTACATAGAATCTCACAAGTAGTTCCATCCGTTGGAAGTCCCGTGGATAGCGGGACTTCTCCTTCATTGACCTCCTTCCGCGCCGAAGTATCCGTGGCCTTCTTGGGGACAACACTGCTGATGATAGAGAAATGGGAACGCTTGCTTTCTAAGCTGACTTTTCGATAGAGGTGGTCGTAATGAAACGTAGAGTGGTGATTACCGGCGTTGGCGTCATCTCACCGGTCGGGAATGATGCGAAAACCTTCTGGGACGCTTTGCTGAACGGAAAATCAGGGATCAAACCGGTTCGCTCCTTCGATGCATCCGAATTTCCTACACAAATCGCCGGAGAAGTGACAGACTTTAATCCGGAAGATTTTTTGGACAAAAAAGAGATCCGACGTACAGACCGATTCGTTCAGTTTGGAATTGCGGCAGCAAAGATGGCGCTAGAAGATGCCAAGTTGGAAATCACGCCGGAAATTGCGGAACGTGTGGGTGTATACATCGGATCTGGAATTGGCGGCTTGGCCACGTGGGAAGAACAGCACCTGGTTCTTCTGGAAAAGGGGCCGCGGCGCGTAAGTCCGTTCTTTATCCCGATGCTGATCGCCAACATGGCGTCCGGAGCCGTTTCCATCCAGTTTGGCGCGAAGGGGCCGACCTCCAGCGCAATCACGGCATGCGCGACCGGAACCAACTCGATCGGCGACGCATTTCGCCTGATCCAGCATGGGTATGCTGACGTCATGATCGCCGGCGGCGCAGAAGCGACAATCCGGCCGATGGCATTTGCCGGCTTCTGTTCGGCGAAAGCGATGTCAACCCGCAATGACGAGCCGGAAAAGGCAAGCCGCCCGTTTGACCGGGACCGCGACGGATTTGTCATGGGCGAAGGCGCCGGCGTCCTGATTTTGGAGGAGCTGGAGTTCGCGAAGAAACGGGGAGCCAACATTATCGCCGAAATGATCGGCTACGGGATGAGCGCAGACGCCCACCATGTCACCGCTCCCTCGCCGGGCGGAGAAGGGGCTGCGCGTTGCATGGCGGCCGCATTGAAAGACGCGGGTATCGCACCGGAAGAAGTGGGTTACATTAACGCACACGGAACGTCAACCGACCAGGGGGACATCGCCGAAACGTTGGCGATCAAGCAGGTGTTTGGCGACCACGCGTACAAACTGGCGGTCAGCTCGACAAAATCGATGACCGGCCATTTGCTGGGAGCGACCGGGGGGATCGAGGCGATTGCCACTGCCTTTGCCCTGCGCGACCAGGTGCTGCCGCCGACCATTAACCTGGAAAATCCCGACCCCGAATGCGACTTGGACTACGTGCCAAACCAGGCCCGCAAGGCCGACGTGAAGGTGGCCATGAGCAACACCTTCGGATTTGGCGGTCACAATGCGACGATTATCCTGAAGAAATACGAAGAATAGACGCGTCCTGCTGCTGGAGCGGGCAGGAAGTTTCCTGAATTGGTGGTGAGGGTGATGGATTTTGCACAGCTGCAGGAAAACATCGGCATTCGCTTTCACGATGAAAGCGTGTTGCGGCAGGCATTCACCCACTCTTCCTACGTGAACGAGCAGCGCAGCAAGCGGATCCAGGACAACGAGCGACTGGAGTTTCTCGGTGATGCCGTGCTGGAATTGACTGTTTCCCAATTTCTCTACAAGACCTTTCCCAAAATGAGCGAAGGGGAAATGACCAAGTTGCGTGCGGCCATCGTATGTGAACCTTCGCTCGTCAAGTTCGCCGAACGCCTGAACTTTGGCGAGCTCGTTCTGCTGGGAAAAGGGGAAGAGCTGACGGGCGGGCGGCAGCGCCCCGCACTGTTGGCCGACGTATTCGAAGCGTTTATCGGGGCCTTGTATCTGGATCAGGGCCTGGATGCCGTCTTCGCGTTTATGGAAAAATACGTCTATCCCCTGGTGGATAAGGGAGAGTTTGCCCAGATTACCGACTTCAAGAGCCAACTTCAGGAATTTGTTCAACAAGACAATCTGGGGGACATTCAGTATCGCATCGTGGAAGAAAAAGGGCCGGCCCACAATCGCGAATTTGTGTCCGAAGTCCTGCTCAACAATCACTCCCTGGGAGTGGGGACCGGACGCTCCAAGAAGGAAGCGGAACAAAAAGCGGCGGCTCACGCCCTGATCAAGCTGGGTGCAAAATAGAATTTGCTTTCAGAAACGGCCGTACCATCTGCCGCGCGCGGGGATGATACGGCTTTTTCTTTTGTTTTTCCCGCTGTGCCAGACTGAATTTTGCGTTGCGCGCAAAGGGAAACTACTGGGGAAAAAGCGGCTTCTGTGTTAAACTAATATGGATCAACCCTTAGCGGACCAGCTCCTGTCAGCCATGCAGGGGCTTTCTTTAGGAGGAACCGTATGTATCTGAAACGTTTGGAATTGGCTGGATTCAAGTCCTTTGCCGATCGAACGGAGATGGAATTCGTCCCGGGCGTGACCGCGGTGGTCGGCCCCAACGGCAGCGGCAAAAGCAACGTCTCCGATTCGATTCGCTGGGTGCTTGGCGAGCAGAGCGCCAAGTCGCTGCGCGGAGCCAAAATGGAAGATATCATCTTTGCCGGCAGCGATACGCGCAAACCGGTCAATTTTGCTGAAGTGACCCTTACGCTGGACAATACGGACGGCTCGCTAGATCTGGAGTACTCCGAAGTATCCGTGACAAGGCGGGTATACCGGTCCGGAGAGAGCGAATATTACATAAACAACCGCCCCTGCCGCCTGAAGGACATCATGGAGCTGTTCATGGATACGGGCTTGGGCAAGGAGGCCTATTCGATCATCGGGCAGGGCAAGATCGAGGAAATCCTCAGCACCAAGTCGGAAGACCGGCGCGGCATTTTTGAAGAAGCGGCAGGGATTGTCAAGTACAAGACACGCAAGCGGGAAGCGGAGAAAAAGCTGGCCGATACCGAGCAAAACCTGCTGCGCATTCACGACATCATCAGCGAGATCAACGAGCAGATCGGCCCGTTGGAAGAACAGGCGAAGAAGGCCCGCACCTACAAGGAGTTGCATCAACAGCTGGTCGAGCATGAAGTCGCCCTGTACGTGCAGCAGATCGAAGCGGCACACGGCAAGTGGGAGGAAGCATCGCGGCGCGTGCAGGAACTGAAGGAACAACTGGCTGCGCACAGCTCCCAGGTGTCCAAACAGGAAGCGGATTTGGAACAGGCGCGCTTTCACGTCTCCCAAATCGACCAGTCGATCGAGGAACTGCAGCAGGTCCTGCTGTCGGTCAGCGAAGAGGCGGAAAAGGTGGAAGGGCAGCGCGAGGTTTTGCGCGAGCGGATGCGCAACTTGCAGGCAAACCGCCAGCAGACGATGGAGCAGCTTCACCGCATCAGCGAAAAGCAGCATGCGCTGGAGGGGGAACTGGCCGAGGAGATGGAACGGGCCGAAGAAGCAAGGCAGCGGATGAACGAAACCCACGCTTCCCTGCAGGAGGCGGAGAGCCAGTTCAACGCCGTGCTGCAGGCGCTGACCGATGACGTGGAACGGCTGAAGGGAGATTACTTTGAAAAACTGAATGAGATGGCCAACCTGCGCAACGAAATCCGTCACCAGGAGCAGTTGGTGCAGACCAACCAGGCGCGGATGGAGCGGCAGGTCGCCGAGAAGCAAAGACTGGAGCAGGAAGAAAGCCTGCGCCGGGAAAAAGCCGAAGCCATGCAGACACAGCTTGGCCAGATCGAGCAGGAGATTCATGAGACGCTTGCCCGCTACCGGGAACTGATGGAAAAACTGCGCGAAGGACAGGGGGCCATCGAATCCTTGCGGCGCGAACTGCGCCAGTGGGAACAAAAACGGGATGCGGCCAAGGCGCGGCTGGAAATGCTGAGAGAGATGCAGGCGGACTTTGCCGGCTTCCAGCAGGGCGTCAAGGAAATCCTCAAGGCCCGCGAGCGGGGCTTCGCCGGGATCCATGGAGCGGTTGCTGAACTGGTGGTCGTCCCGGAACAGTATGAGACGGCGGTGGAAGTTGCGCTGGGCGGCGCCCTGCAAAACGTCGTCGTGGAAAACGAAGCGGCAGGCCGCGCCGCCATCGCCCATCTGAAGAAGCACAACGCCGGACGTGCCACCTTCCTCCCGCTGGACGTCATCCGCCCCCGGAACATCCAGCCGGAGGACAGACGACGTCTGGAAAAGGAAGATGGGGTCGTGGGGATTGCCAGCGAGTTGATCTCCTTCGACCCGCTCTACCGGCCCATCCTCGAATCGCTTCTGGGCAATGTCGTGGTGACGCAAACCCTGGAACAGGCCAACCGGGTGGCGCGGGCCCTGGGGTATCGCTACCGCATTGTGACACTGGAGGGCGATTTGGTCAACGCCGGCGGTTCCATGACGGGCGGCTCCCTGAAGAAAAACACGGCCAACCTGTTGGGGCGAAACCGGCAGGCGGAAGAACTGGAAGCGCAGATGGCGATGATCGAGGAAACCATTTCCGGGCATGCCGGCCGGATGGAGCAACTGATCAAGCAACAGCGCGAGATGGAGCGGGAACAGGAAACCTTGCGCTCGCAAGGAGAACAGCTTCGCTTGAAGGAACAGGAAACCAAAGGCTTGCTGACGCAGTTGGAAGCCGAGGGCAAGACGCTGGGCGAGCGGATCCGGCTGATCGAGCTGGAGATTGCCAGCTACCGGCAGGATGTCGAAGAAGCTCTGGGCCGCAAGCAGGAGATGGAAGCGCAGCTTTCCGCACTTGGCGAACAGGAGCGGGAACTGACCGCGCGGATTGCCGCAGCGGAGGCAAAGCGGCAGGAGCAGCTGGAATCGCGCGAGGAACTGAATCAGCGCATTACCAGCCTGAAAGTGGCGGACGCCCAGGTGCGGCAGGAATACCAATCACGCCAGGAGCAGACCGAGCGCTTGAAGGAGCAAAAGGCGGCCCTGCAGCGGGAGTGGGAGGAGCAAAACGAATACCTCGCTTCGCTCGACGAACTGGAGAAAAACAACGAATCTTCCGCGGCGAAGCTGGATGAGCAGATTGCCGAACTGCGCCAAGACAAGGAAAGGGTGCAGGGGCTGATCCAGGAGCGGCGAAACGAGCGGGCCTCCCTCTTCCACCGCCAGGAGCAGCTGGAGCAGGAAGTGAAGGAAGCGCGAAAGAAATTAAAGGCGTTGGAGGAGAAACTTCACCAGGAAGAGGTGAAGGCGAACCGCAGCGAGGTGGAACTGGACCACTTGCTGAACAAGCTTTCCGAAGAGTACGAGATGAGCTTCGATCTGGCCCGGCAAAAGTATCCGCCGCGCGGGGAGATGGCCAGCGAGACGGAAATCGTCAACCGCCTGAAAAAGGAGATCGCCGCCCTGGGCACGGTGAATCTGGGCGCCATCGAGGAATTCGAGCGGCTGGCCGAGCGGCATGAGTTTTTGCGCGGGCAGGAGGCGGACCTGAACGAAGCCAAGGAGATGCTGTACCGGGTGATTGACGAAATCGACGTGGAGATGTCCCGCCGCTTCAAGGAAACGTTTGAGGCGATCCGGGAGCAGTTCCGCGAAGTGTTTACGCAGCTGTTCGGGGGAGGCCGCGCCGATTTGCAACTCTCGGACCCGGAAAACCTGCTGGAGACCGGCATCGAGATCGTCGCGCAACCTCCGGGCAAAAAGCTGCAAAACCTGGCCCTGCTCTCCGGCGGCGAACGCGCCCTGACCGCGATGGCTCTCTTGTTCGCCATTCTGAAGGTCAAACCCGTCCCCTTCTGCGTGCTGGATGAAGTGGAAGCGGCACTGGACGAGGCAAACGTCGCCCGCTTCGCCGAGTACATGCACCGCTTCAGCGGCCAGACGCAGTTTATCTGTGTGACTCACCGCAAGGGAACGATGGAAAGCGCAGACGTGCTGTACGGGATTACGATGCAGGAAGACGGCGTCTCCAAGCTGGTTTCCGTGAAGCTGGAAGACACGGGCAAGTTTATCGAATCGGCGTCATAACCTGTTTACAATACCAGGACAAAGGAAGATGGACATGAGTTTTTTCAAGCGGCTTCGCGATGCGATTGTGCAAAAATCGGAGGCAGTGACGCAAAAATTTACCCAGGGCCTCGCCAAAACCAGGGACCTGCTGGTGGAAAAGGTGGAGGATCTGGTTCGCCGCTACAAAAAAATCGACGACGACTTCTTTGACGAGTTGGAAGAAATCCTGATCACCTCCGATGTCGGCGTCAATACGGTGATGCAGCTGATTGACGACTTGCGCGCCGAGGTACGCAAAAGAAAAATCGAAAACGCGATGGATTTGCAGCCCATCCTGTCGGAAAAGCTGGTTGAGCTCCTGAAAAGCGGCGAAGATGCCGACACCGCCTTGCAGGTGGAGGACGGCCGGCTCAACGTGATTCTGTTTGTCGGCGTCAACGGCGTGGGGAAAACGACCACGATCGGAAAGATGGCCCACATGTTCAAACAGCAGAACAAAAAGGTGCTGCTGGCGGCAGGCGACACTTTCCGCGCCGCAGCGATTGAACAGCTGGAAGTGTGGGGCGAGCGCGTCGGCGTCGAGGTCATCAAGCATCAGCAGGGTTCGGACCCTGCGGCCGTCATCTACGACGCGGTTCAGGCCGCCAAGTCGCGCGGAGTGGATGTGTTGCTCTGCGACACGGCGGGGCGTTTGCAAAACAAGGTGAACCTGATGGAAGAACTGGCGAAAGTGCGCAGGGTGGTCGCCCGCGAGGTTCCCGGAGCGCCTCACGAGGTGCTTCTGGTGCTGGACGCCACGACCGGACAGAACGCCCTTTCGCAGGCCAGGACGTTTGGCGAAACTGCGGGCGTGACCGGCATTGTCCTGACCAAGCTGGACGGCACCGCCAAGGGCGGGATTGTCATCGCCATCCGCAACGAGCTGAACATCCCGGTTAAATTCGTCGGGCTGGGCGAGAAAATGGACGATCTCCAGCCGTTTGATCCCGAGCAGTTTGTCCACGCCCTGTTTGCCGGGCTGATCCAGCAGGAAACGGCGGAAAAGGAGGCAGACACTCCGTAAAAAAAAGGAGCGGCAAACCGTTTTGCATGTCAACAAATCTTCTTGACACCAGGTATGGAATTGGGTACTATAATCTAGGTGCTGTAAAGAAAAACGCTTTACAGAGTAAAGTCGAGTACCTCATCGCAAAGGATTGGTTCGATGCTGGACAAAACCAATCAGGTAAATCTCTTGTTTGACTTTTACGGGCCGCTCCTCAAGGGCAAGCAGCGGGAGTATCTGGAGCTTTACTACCAGGATGACCTCTCGCTCGGAGAAATTGCCGAAATGCATGAGGTGAGTCGACAAGCCGTTTACGATCATATCAAACGAGCGGAAAAGCAGCTGTTTGAATATGATGAAAAGCTTCAACTGGCTGCCAGGCACGAGAAGCGCTTGGCCGTGTTGAAGCGGATGAATGAGCTTGTGGAAGGACTGGCAGACAGTGCATTGAAAGAGGAGCTGAAAGCTTTGCTCCGCCAATTGACAGAGATTGATTAGGAGGACTCGCATGGCGTTTGAGAGCTTGGCCAGTCGGCTGCAAAATGCGTTTGACAGGCTTCGCGGCAGGGGCAAGATTGACGAGGCGATCGTCAACGAAGCGATGCGGGAAGTGCGCCTTGCCCTGTTGGAAGCAGACGTCAACTTCAAGGTAGTCAAGGATTTCGTCGCGCGCGTGAAGGAACGCGCAGTGGGTCAGGAAGTGATGAAAAGCCTGACTCCCGGACAAATGGTAATCAAAATCGTCAACGAGGAGCTTGTCCAGCTGATGGGCGGACAGGTGGCCCAGCTGACGATGGCGCACAAGCCTCCGACTGTCATCATGATGGCCGGTCTGCAAGGGGCCGGGAAGACGACGACAACCGGAAAGCTGGCCAGGTATTTGCAAAAACAGAACCGCAAGCCGCTGATGGTGGCGGGCGATATTTACCGTCCGGCTGCGATCAAACAGTTGCAGGTGCTGGGAGAGCAGCTGAACGTTCCCGTCTTTTCGCTGGGCGATCAGGTAAGCCCGGTGGAAATTGCCCGGCAATCCATCCAGCACGCGAAGGAAAACAACTTTGACGTGGTGCTGATTGACACCGCCGGCCGCCTGCACATCGACGAACAGCTGATGGAGGAACTGAGGCAGATTCGCGATGTGGCCAAACCGGACGAGATCCTGCTCGTGGTGGATGCCATGACGGGTCAGGACGCGGTCAATGTAGCGGAGAGTTTCAACAATCAGCTGGAGCTGACCGGCGTGATCCTGACCAAGCTGGACGGCGACACCCGCGGCGGTGCGGCCTTGTCTGTCAAAGCGGTCACCGGCAAGCCGATCAAATTCGCGGCGACGGGAGAAAAATTGGATGCGCTTGAACCGTTTCATCCGGACCGCATGGCATCGCGGATTCTCGGCATGGGCGACGTGCTCAGTCTGATTGAGAAGGCGCAGGCAGCCGTTGATGAAGAGAAGGCGCGCGACATGGAACGGCAGATGCGTCAAGGGGAGTTCACCTTTGACATGTTTCTCGAGTCCATGCAGCAGCTTCGCAACCTGGGACCGTTTGAAGAGATTCTCGGCATGCTGCCCGGAATGCATAAGCTGAAGGGCAAAATGAACATTGACGAGAAGCAGATTGCCCGCGTCGAAGCGATTGTCAAGTCGATGACCAAGGAAGAGCGCGCCAACCCTGAACTGCTGAACGCCAGCCGGCGCAAGCGGATTGCCAATGGCAGCGGCACCAGCATTCAGGAAGTGAACCGGTTCATCAAGCAGTTTGAGGAAATGAAGAAAATGATGAAACAATTTTCCGGTGCCGCCGAAAAGATGATGAAAAAAAGCAAGAAAAAAGGCAAGGGACTTCCTTTCTTCGGCAAAGGCGGCAACCAGGGCGGGATGAATTTTCCCTTCAACTTCAAACCGCCGTTCAAGTAAAATTGCATGATCTCTTCGCTTGCGCTGCTTCGTCAGCGGAGGCGATGGTTCAGATAAAAAGCATTGCCAACGCGTTTTTCGCGTTGATCCATACAGGAGGTGAAACAGCATGGCAGTGAAAATCCGTCTGAAACGCATGGGGTCCAAGAAAAATCCGTTCTACCGCGTAGTCGTGGCAGATTCCCGTGCTCCGCGCGACGGCCGTTTCATTGAAGAGCTTGGGTACTACAATCCGGTTGAACAACCGGCAGTGGTGAAAATTGATACCGAAAAAGCGGTACAATGGATCCTGAAAGGTGCGGCTCCGACCGACACTGTACGCAACCTGCTCTCCAAGGTAGGCGTATTGGCAAAAGTGCACGAAATCAAATACGGCAAATGAGTTGCCCATCAGGAGGTCTGATGATGAAGGCGCTGATCGAAACGATCGCAAAGGCTCTCGTCGATCATCCGGATGAGGTTCGTGTACAGGCAGTGGACAAGGAAAAAACGATCGTCTATGCGTTGTCGGTACATCCTGATGACATGGGAAAAGTCATCGGCAAACAGGGGCGAATCGCCAAGGCCCTGCGTACGGTTGTGACGGCCGCTGCCGTTGATACGGACAAGCGGGTCACTGTGGAAATCGTGTAAAAAGGCTGGGAGATTCCCAGTCTTTTTGTTGCTTTTCCATAAAGTTGCCCCCGGTTTTTTGCTTTAACCAGACGCGTTCGCTTTTCGGCAGGCCTGGGGAAAGCGTCGTTTTCTCCTGTTCCGGGGCTTTCTTGATGAGAGGAGTTGGCTGGCGTGCTTACGGTCATGCGGACGGTTCGGGTAAAGGTGATCATTACGGAAGCTTCGCGGACAACCCTTGTGGAGAAGTTTCGGCGGCAGATTGAACAGCAGCAGAAGGAATGGGAACAGTGGTTGTTCCAATCGAAGAAGATTCTCGCCGATGCCAAAAAGGTGTCGATGGAGCGGTACGCGTTGGCCCAGGAAAAGGTGGAGCGGGAGAACAAGCGGCGTGAGGAAAAGATCAAAAACCTCCAGTTTCAATTGATGCAGGCGGAAAAACTGCCGATTGGAGCGGAACTGGAGTACCAGACCGTGCAAAGCCCGGTGGAAATCCACCTGGGCGATGACTGGGATGAAATCATGGCAGGCACGGAAATCATGATTAAGGACGGTCGGGTGCATGAAATCCGGCAGAGCCGGCGGCCAGCCAGTGAAAAGGAGGAGTGAGACTTGAGCGAAGAGCGCTTCTACACGGTGGGAAAACTGGTAAATACGCATGGATTGCGCGGGGAAGTGAGAGTGATTTCCACCACGGATTTCCCTGACGTGCGATTCCGCAAAGGGAGCAGGCTGTTTTTGTTTCATCCTTCACTGGACCGGCCTCTCATGCTGAACGTGGCCTCCCGGCGTTCTCACAAAAACTTCGAAATCCTCGCTTTCGAAGGGTACACCCACATCAACGACGTGGAGAAGTTCAAAGGCGGCGAACTGAAAATTCCGGAAGAAGACCTGGATTTGGTCGAGCTGGAGGAAGACGAGTTTTTCATTCATCAGCTGATCGGCTGCGAGGTGTTTACCGACCAGGGGGAAAAGCTGGGGAAGATTGTCGACGTGCTGCAGCCGGGCGCCAACGATGTCTGGGTTGTCAAGGGCGAACGCGGGGAGATTCTTTTGCCTTACATTGACGATTGCATCAAGCAGGTGGATGTCAAGGCCAAGCGCGTCGTCTGCCATTTGATGGAAGGCTTGCTGTAGGAGGAGCACACCATGCGCATTGACGTTCTCACACTCTTTCCCGAGATGTTTCCCGGCGTTCTCTCCAGCAGCATCCTGGGAAAAGCCAGCGAAAAGGGCATCGTCCAATTCCGGGTGATCAATTTTCGCGACTACTCGGAAAGCAAGCACGGGACGGTGGACGATACCCCCTATGGCGGAGGCGGGGGGATGGTGCTCAAGCCGGAGCCGCTGTTCCGCGCGGTAGAGGACATTGCGGGCGACGGCAAACCGCGCATCATCCTGATGTGCCCGCAGGGGACTCCCTACAACCAGCAGATGGCGGAAGAGCTGGCAAGGGAAGAACACCTGATTTTGATCTGCGGACATTACGAGGGATATGACGAGCGGATTCGCGAACATCTGGTGACGGATGAAATTTCCATTGGCGACTACGTTCTCACGGGCGGGGAGCTTGCGGCGATGGTCGTCATCGACAGTGTCGTCCGCCTGCAGCCGGGAGCTTTGGGCAATGAGGCGTCGGCGCTTCAGGACTCCTTTACCACGGGACTGCTGGAGTATCCCCACTACACTCGTCCGGCCGAATTTCGCGGCTGGAAAGTGCCGGAAGTGCTGCTTTCCGGCCATCACGCCAAGATCGAGAAATGGCGCCTCAAGGAATCGTTGCGCCGCACGTGGAAGCGCCGGCCTGACCTGCTGGAAAAACGGGAACTGACAGAGGAAATGAAGCAGTTGCTGGAGGAAATCCGGAAAGAAGAGGAGAATCGGGACAAAAGATAGAAAACCGCCTTGTGGACTGCTTTCCCGTATGGTATTATGTTTCTTGTGGCAATTTTGCCCGCTGACTAAGGCGGTCCGCTACTCGTGTTGCGGCCTTGAGCCGCATGATGGAAATGAGGCGAGCAAGAACGTCTGATCGGAAGGAGGGAACTGAAATGAACCAATTGATCCGTGAACTGGAAAAAGAACAAATGAGACAGGATATTCCTGCGTTCCGTCCCGGTGACACCGTTCGTGTGCACGTAAAGGTTATTGAGGGTCAGCGTGAACGTATCCAGGTCTTCGAAGGCGTTGTCATTCGCCGTCGGGGTACTGGCATCAGCGAAACATTCACTGTTCGCAAGGTTTCTTACGGTGTTGGTGTTGAGCGTACGTTCCTGTTGCACACGCCGAAGATCGAAAAGATCGAAGTCGTGCGCCAAGGGAAAGTTCGCCGCGCGAAACTGTACTATCTGCGCGACCGCATGGGGAAAGCCGCGCGCATTCAGGAAATTCGCCGATAAGCAGTTGTTCACACATAGAAAAAAGGCTCTGGCTTGCATGCCAGGCCTTTTTTTTTCGCTTCAAAATATATATGATGATATGGTGACAGTTTACACACAACAGCTTGCCGCCTGTGCCGGATGGACTGGCGGCAGCAGACGGGTTTTCCGTCATTTCGGGACGTTACGGGCAAGGGGGATCGGGTCATGAATGAAAGAGCAGGTTCCCGGCGCGTCAAAAAGAATGCGACGTGGGAATGGATCAAGGCGATCGCCATCGCGGTTGCACTGGCCGCTATCATCCGGACTTTCCTGTTCGCTCCCTTCATCGTGCAAGGGGAGTCAATGGAGACGACTTTGCACAACAATGAAAAGCTTGTGGTCAACAAGGCGATCTACTATTTGCAGGACCCCAAGCCGGGAGAGATTATTGTGTTTCACGCCGACCAGTCGCGCGACTACATCAAAAGGGTGATCGCCGTCGGGGGCGATACGGTGGAGATGAGGAATGACCAGTTGTTTGTCAACGGCAAGCAGGTGGATGAGCCCTATCTGGAACGAAAAGAGGAACGGGCCAAGGCCAAGGGGGAAATCCATTTTACCAACGACTTTCCGCCGGTAAAGGTTCCCGAGGGACATTTGTTCGTGATGGGTGACAACCGCTTAAACAGTGAAGACAGCCGGTTTATCGGCCCCATCCCGGTCAGCTCCGTCGTTGGACGGGCTGAATTTACCTTCTGGCCCCTCGATCAAATCCGTTTGACCCGTTAGCCAAAACAGACAACATAGAACAAGCAAAGGCAGGTGAACGTTCATGTCGATCCAATGGTTCCCCGGGCATATGGCGAAGGCACGCAGACAGGTGACCGAAAAGCTTGCCCTGATCGACGTGGTGATCGAACTCTTGGATGCGCGCCTTCCCTTGTCCAGCCGCAATCCGATGATTGATGAAATCGTTGCCGAAAAACCGCGTTTGGTTTTGTTGAACAAAGCGGATTTGGCAGACGAAAAAGCGACAGAGGAATGGATGGCATACTTTCGGGAACTTGGTCTCAAGACGCTGCCCATCGATGCGCGCAGCGGAAAAGGGGTCGGCAAGCTGCCGGAGTTGTGCCGGGAGCTGGCGAGCGACATGCTGGCCAAGCGGGCGGAGCGCGGGATGCAGGCCAGGGCGGTGCGCATCATGATCCTGGGAATCCCCAACGTCGGCAAATCCTCGCTGATTAACCGCCTGTCCAAGCGGGCCGTTGCCCAGACCGGCGACCGTCCGGCCGTGACGAAAGCCCAGCAGTGGGTGAAAGTGGGCGAAACCCTGGAACTGTTGGATACGCCCGGCATCCTTTGGCCCAAATTCGAAGACCAGCTGGTGGGATTAAGACTGGCGGCCAGCGGCGCGATCAAGGACGAGCTGCTCGACTTTACCGAGGTGGCCCTGTTCGCCATCGAATACATGATGCAGCACTATCCCGAGCGGCTAAAGGAACGCTTCAAGCTCAAACAACTCCCGGAAGACAGGGTGGCCATGCTGGAGGAAATCGGCCGGAAGCGCGGCTGTCTCATCTCTGGCGGGGAAATTGATTACGACAAGGCGGCGGAACTTTTTCTGCGGGAGTTGCGTTCGGGCAAACTGGGACCCGTCACGCTGGAGCGCCCGGCGGACTGGCAGCGGGAAGAGCCGTCAGCAAAACCGCTTTCCTGACACCAAGGAAAAGGCATGAAAAACTGTCTGTCTGCAAAGGATAGGCAGTTTTTTCAACGTCAAACCGGACGGGCCCTGCGCGGATGGTGACCCGCCCGGCCGCCGGCCTGCAAAAGGCTTTTTGCGGCATTCCTTCAGGGAACAACTGTTGGCTTGTCTGCAACATACATTTCGCTGCATACATAAGGAGCATGGGGTAAATGAACGTATCGGAACTGTCGATAAAGGAAATACGGGAGAGAATCAAAAAGTTGGACGAGGTGCCTTTAGATTTTTTACAATTTTTGAAAGAGGATAAACGAAAAGGCGTACAGGAACTGGTTCGTCAGGTGGAGGCTGTGCAGGCCAGGCGGCGCAATCTGAAGATGCAGTGGGAGGAAATGACCCGCTACGAGCGCATGCTGCGCGGCAAGGGTTGCGTCCGCGTGTTCGGCATCGACGAGGCAGGGCGCGGACCGTTGGCGGGGCCGGTTGTGGCCGGGGCCGTATGTCTCCGCGAAGATTTCTTTTTGCCGGGTCTGAATGATTCCAAAAAACTTTCGCCTGCGGCCCGGGAGGAGTATTTTGAAGTCATCATGCGCGAAGCGGCGGCGGTGGGCATCGGGATCGTTGAGGCAGCCCGGATCGACGAAATCAACATTCTCGCTGCAACCCGCGAAGCGATGCGGCTGGCGATTGAAAATGCAGGGCTGATGCCGGATGCGTGCCTGATCGATGCCGTGGAGCTGCCTGGATTGAACTGCACGCAGCTGCCGCTGATCGGCGGGGACGGCAAGAGCGTTTCCATTGCGGCTGCCTCCGTGGTGGCGAAAGTGACCCGTGACCGGATCATGGCCGAGTACGCGCGCGAATACCCTGTTTATGGCTTCGAGAAAAACGCCGGCTACGGCACAGCCGAGCATTTGGCCGCCATTGCCCGTTTTGGTCCTTCGCCCATCCACCGAAGGAGCTTTGCCGGCGTCAAGGAACGGATTCGATGAAGTTTGCGTCTTTTCCGAAGGAGGTGGTTTCCCATGTTTTCCCCTTCCAACCTGGTGCAATCCATGGTGCAGCAGTCTTTCGTCTCCGCCCCGAAACCGGTTGAATTGAAGGCGGGACAGGTATTTCAGGGAACGGTGATCCGGCATTATCCGGAAAACATGGCATTGGTGCAGATCGGCGGCATGCAGGTGCAGGCAAAACTGGAGGCCAGGCTGGAGGCGGGACAAAAAGCGTGGCTGCAGGTGCAGCCAAACACGGAAATGGTCACCTTGAAGGTGCTGGACACTCCGCCTGCCAACAGCGGCAAGGAAGTGATGCTGGACAGTCTGATCCGTTCGCTCGGGCTTGTGGAAACAAAAGAGGTCCGCGCGATTGTGCAGGCTCTTGTCAATGCCAATCTGCCCGTAACCAAGGATGTGGTTCTGGCGTTTCAGGCCGCAGCGCAGCGGCTGGGAGCTCAGGAACAGACGGTTCAGGCCTTTCTTTTGGCGATGAAACGGGAGCTTCCCCTCACGCCGGACACGATCGCCGGCCTGAAGGCGTTTCTTTCGGAAAAGACGTTGAGTCAGGCGGTGCAAACATTCTTAAAGCAAGCATCGCTGTTTTTGAAAGATTCGTCCCTCTCTTCCGGACAGGCTTCTGGATTCCAGCCGACAGGGTCCTTTGCCGCAGGTTCGCCTGCGACAGGGCAAAACGCTCAGGCGTCAGCCCCGGACGTGCGCCAACTGGTGCAGCAAATCAGGGAAAAGCTGTCGGGGCTCCCGGCGCCAATTTTTCACGCGGAGGATGGGGAATTAGAAGATATGCCGGCCAAACCGCTGTTCGTGCCGGGCAAGGCGGAGGACAAGGAAACTTTGCCGGACGGGAGGCTGAGGCCGGCACAGGGAACGGAGGATAGTGGTGCTGATGTTGACGCCCAGCAAGTCTTGCGGACCGCAAACAGGCAGCAGACCGATCAGCCTGTCGGCGGCATGGGAAGGTTGACCGAGCAGATGGGGGCAGTCCGCAACGGTTCCGATGCGAATACTTCTCCTGCCGGGGCAGGCGTGATACCCAATGGCGGGAAGGCTGGATCGGCTCAAACAGGCGGCCAGGGCGGAACGGCAACGCCGGCAGCAGAAGCGCCGCTGACGAAAGCATCTTCCCCCGCCCAGGCTCAAGGCGGCCAACCGCTCGAAGGAAAAGTCGCCCCGCCCCGGGTTGCCAGCGGACAGGCGAACCTGGGGCAGTCAAACTTCCAGCGCGAAACCGATTCGTCTCTTTCCTTGATCGGCAGCGGGAACGGTCAGGAGCAGCCGGTTGCGAAGGGCCAGGCGCAAACCAGGCCTGTTTCATCCGGCGCCGAAGGGACGGCAAAACCGCCGGATTCGCAGTTGCCTTTTTCGTCCCTGCCTCGCACCAGTTTGGGCACGGCCGCTTCCAGCCAAAACCCGATTCTGGACTGGTTCAGGCAGTTGGGAATGCTTCACGAGCGGGAACTGATGACCCGCTCCATCGCTTCCGATTTCGGGGATGCCGCTTCGCTGAAACAGATGGAGAATGTGAAGTCGCTGCTCATTCAGCTCACCCATTCGGCTTCAGCGATGCTGCCGCATGCGCTGCGGGAAGCCGCTGAACATCTGCTGCAACAGGTAACCGGACAGCAGCTGATGATGCTTTCTCCAAACAACCAGATTTTCTCCCAGGTGGTCATGCAGATCCCGCTGCGCACGGCGAACGGCGAAGAGACGGCGTACGTCCAGATTGAGGCGCAGAAAAAAGGCACAGGCCAGCTGGATGCGGAAAACTGCCGCCTGTTCTTTCACCTGGAGATGCAGCAACTGGGCACGACAATGATCGATGTAAACATTGTCAACAAAATCGTCAACCTGCATCTGTACAATGACACGCCCGGCATTGAAAAAAGCGTCATGGCCATGCGGGACGGATTGGCCAAACAACTGCAGGAAGCCGGCTACCACCTTTCGGCCATGCGTGTTGAGGCGATCCCCAAACAGAAGAACAAGGCGGCGGATGCTTCCGGAGGGGGGGCCGCATCGTTCATGGCCCCCTACAAAGGGGTGGATTTGCGCATATGAAACAGGCACAGGGCACTCCTGCGGAGAACAGCAAGCCCAAACAGGCTGTGGCACTCAGCTACCGGGCGAACACGATGGAAGCGCCGCGGGTAGTGGCGAAGGGAAAAGGCTTCATCGCGGAAAACATCCTGAAGGCCGCCAGAGAGCACAACATTCCCGTTCAGGAGGATCCTTCGCTGGTGGAAGTGCTGGGCAAACTGGATCTGAACCAACAGATCCCGCCGGAATTGTACCAGGTCGTGGCGGAGGTTCTCGCCTTTGTGTACCGGTTGGACAAAGGCGGGCAGAAACGGCGATGAGAGAGCGGCGGCGCATCGTGGGGGAACAGGGAGAGCGGCTGGCGGCCGGCTACTTGCAGGCAAAAGGGTATGAAATCGTGGAGCGGAATTACCGTACCCGCCGGGGGGAAATTGATTTGATCGCCCGCAGGCAGCGGGAGTTGGTTTTCGTTGAAGTGCGGACCCGAACGACGAATCGCTTCGGCACTCCGGCGGAATCGGTTGACGGGCGAAAGCAGAAAAAGCTGAGGGAACTGGCGCTCGCCTATTTGCAGCAAAAGGGCCGGACTGCATCTTCTTTCCGTTTTGACGTCATCGCCATTACCTGTCCTTCTGGAGGGGACTGGAACCAGGCACAGATTCTGCACATCGAACACGCCTTCTAATCCGTTGCAACCCCCTTGAAAAAAGGGCGCTGCCGCGCAGAAATTCTGGGGATCCGTCTACAGCAAGCGGTTCTTGGCTGACGTACGATATAGTGTACTCGACGCGATGTAACTCCTCCTGAATTGATTTGGCCTTCCCGCTGAAAGCTGGAAGGCTCTTTTTCTTGGAAAGCCTGCCGGACGAAAGTTTCGGGCTTGAGCGGGGACGCCTCCATCATTCGTTTTTTGCAGATTCATCGTTTTGTAAACGTTTTGTTACTTTTTTCCGCGCGAGATCGCATACAATGGAGAGTAAGAAATGGAGGTTGTTCTGTGTATAAGAAGATTTCACTTCGGATTGCAAGTGTCGTCCTGTCTGCATTGGCTGTGAGCAGTTTTTCGTTCTTCCTGCTTCCCGGCGCCGCCCATGCAAGGGAAACTGCGGTTGCCGTGCAGGCGCAGTCTGAGTTTACCGTGCAGGCTGCCGCTTTAAAGGCGAGTGAGTCAAGTTTCAGCCTGGAAAAGGGAAAAACGAAGACCATCACCCTGACGTATGACGGAAAGACCCTGGCAGGATCAGCTGCTTCCTGGGCCACTTCCAAATCATCGGTTGCCACCGTGAAAGATGGCGTGGTGACGGCAGTCGGAAAAGGGACCGCGACGATCACGGCCAAGTACAACGGAAAATCCGTATCCGTCAAAGTGACGGTAATCGAAAAACCCGGTCTCGCGGCAAGCGTAACCTCGGTTACGTTGCAGGAAGGGAAATCCAAAACCATCTCGCTTACCTACGACGATTCCAGCGTGTCCGGTTCAAAGGCGAAGTGGAGCACTTCCAACTCCAAGGTTGCAACCGTGAAAAACGGTAAGATTACCGCAAAAGGGGAAGGAAAGGCAACCATAACGGCTACATACAAAAACCAGTCGGTAAGCATCGCCGTTACGGTTGAGGACAAATCCAAACTGGAAGCGACCACGACAAAATACACCCTGGATGTCGGCGACAAGAAGACGGTCAAGCTGAAGTACGACGGCAAAACCTTGAAAGCCTCCAAAGCTGACTGGAAAACGTCGGATTCTTCGGTTGCCACTGTAAAAGATGGAACGATCACTGCCAAAGGTGCAGGAAAGGCGACGATCACCGCCACCTATAAAGGAAAAAGCGTGAAGATTGAAGTGACGGTGGAGGAAGGCGACGAGCTGGAGGTTGACGACAACGATATAACCGTCAAGGTAAACAAAAAGGCGACCATCACGGTAAAATACAACGGCAAGACTGTCCCCGGCAAGGATGTAAAGTGGAGCAGCTCCAATACTTCGGTCGCGAAGGTAAGCAGCTCTGGTGTCGTCACCGGGAAGAAGAAAGGAACGGCTACCATTACCGCCAAGTACAAGGGGAAACAGGTAAAGATCAAGGTGACGGTCAAGAAAGTGTGACCATCAACCCGCTGAATGAATGTTCAGCGGGTTTTTGCTGTAACAAAAATTCTTGCGGGCCCCTCCTTTCTTTTCCTACGCTTGCAGCAGGAGGGGAAAACAGATGTACGCTCACAGTTTCTCGGGTGCCGTCCTGGGCATAGACGGAATGGTCGTAACGGTGGAGACGGACATTGCCAACGGCCTGCCCCAGTTTGACCTGGTCGGATTGGGCGGTTCAGCGGTAAAGGAGGCGCGCGACCGCGTCAGGGCGGCTTTGCGCAACGCCGGGTTTGACTATCCGTTGCAGCGGATCACGGTCAATCTCGCGCCTGCCGATCAGCGCAAGGAAGGTTCCGGTTTCGACCTGGCGATTGCCATTGGGATTTTGCTCGCATCCAAACAAATTCCGCCTCGCGAAGAGCGCATGCTGATCCTGGGCGAACTTGCCCTGGACGGCTCTCTTCGTCCGGTGTCGGGCGTCCTGCCCATCCTGCTTGAGGCAAAGCGGCAAGGTTTTACGCATGCGGTGCTGCCTCGGCAAAACGAGGCAGAGGCAAATCTGGTGGATCTGGTCGTCCTGCCTGCAGACAGTTTGTCGGAAGCCGCCCGTTATTGGACACACGGCTGGGACCGGCAAAAAGCGGCCGCCCCGCCAAGCCGGAAGAGAGTAAAACTTCGCCAACAGGCGGCTTATCCTGACTTTCGCGACGTTTACGGCCAGCAGTTCGTCAAGCGCGGTCTGGAAATAGCGGCCGCCGGTTTCCACAACGTGCTGCTCGTCGGCCCGCCGGGATCGGGGAAAACCCTGTTGGCGAACTGTTTGCCGGGGATTATGCCGCAAATGACGCTCGCCGAATCTTACGAGGTAACCAAAATTTACAGCATAGCCGGGCAATTGACCCGCATGAGCGGACTCATCAGCGAGCGCCCGTTCCGCGCACCGCATCATACCATTACGTCGACAGCGCTGGTCGGAGGAGGTTCGCAGCTTCCTCGACCCGGCGAGTGCAGCCTGGCGCACGGCGGAATTTTGTTTTTGGACGAGCTTCCCGAGTTTTCCCGCCATGTGCTGGAAGTGCTCCGCCAGCCGTTGGAAGCGGGGGTGGTGACCATTGGCCGGGCGAAACAGGTTTTTACCTTTCCCGCCCGTTTTTTGCTCATTGCTTCGTGCAATCCCTGTCCCTGCGGCTTCTACGGCACGCGCGAGCAACAGCCGTGCACCTGTACCCCGCTGCAAATCCAAAAGTATCGCGCCAAGCTGTCCGGCCCGCTCTTGGACCGGATTGACCTGCATCTGGAAGTGCCGCGCGTTCCCGTCGAACTGATGCACAAGCGCGTGCCGGAAGAATCCTCCGCTGTCATTCGGCAGCGGGTGGAGCAAGCGCGGGCGATTCAGCTGGAGCGCTTTCGGGAGCGCACTTTTTTCCCTTTCAACGCGGCGATGAACGGCGACGACATGCGCCGCTACGCCCGTTTGGAAAAAGAGGGGCAGGAACTGTTGCAACTCGCCTTTGACAAGTTGGGATTAAGCGCCCGCGCCTATGACCGAATCGTCAAGGTGGCGCGCACGATCGCCGACCTGGAAGGTGCAGAAGCGATTCAGGCCGCCCATGTGGCGGAAGCGATCCGCTATCGGGCGTTGGACCGCGGCGTGATGGAATGATCGCCTCCCGCTGTTACGTCTGCAAATGTTATTTCTGCAGGGGCAACGTATGTTCACACGGACAAGTGCATGCGCGAAAAAAGACGAGGGGAGAGGATGTACCGAAAAGCGCATCCTTTTTTTTTCGGCTGAAGACAAGCAGGCTCCCAAGCAAGTCAAGAACGCACCTCCTTTTTCATCAAAATGCAATAAATTTAAAGAATGGTGTATTTTTTATAAAGTGTAATGAAAATGTCAATTTTGTTGGTAAGGAAATGTTTTATAACATGTTAAAATGTCTTTCGGAAATTGACAGAGTAAACATTGACTGGATGGCGACAGGCGGAGAAAACGGAAAATTCGGTTGCTCCCATTTGGCCATGCAGTCAGCACGGTATTTGCCGTTAGTCTTGGGAGCGAGATCTATGCCATTCAAGCCGTTTGCTTTTCGAAATGTAGGCAGTAAGCTGGTCGCCGTTTTTTCTGCCATTTTTCTTCTTTTTGCCGTGTTGATCGGCTTCGTCTTTTACAAAAACGAGCGGGACGCCGTCGAAAATGCCGTTTCGCTCAACGCGATACGCCTGGCCAGCTCCATTTCCGCTCATTTTGATGCGGCTTTGTACGAGGAATTTTTGGCCAATCCCCAGGAAAATGAAACCTACTGGACGTTGCGCCTCCGTTTGAACGACATCCGCACATCCACCGGCGCGTTGTACGTGTACACCATGAGGGCGGATGAAGCGAAAAAGGCGTATATCATGATTGACGGCCAGCCGGAGGGTTCCGTAGTCGCTTCGCCAATCAACGAACCCGTCATGGAAGAGGGTTCGGAATACATAGACACCGTGCTCGAAGGAAAGCCCGCCAGCACGCCGGTCGTGCACGATCCCGCCTACGGCTCCTACCTTTCCGCCTATGCGCCAATCCGCGGCGTGAACGGGAAGATCATCGGGATTTTGGGAGTGGACATTGAAGCATCCGACCTGGAGGAAATTGTCGCGATTGTCATACAGAAATCCATTCCGGTGTTTGCGGGGGTTGCCGTCCTGACCATCGTTGCGTTGGGATTCGCCTATTGGATTACGGCGCGGACGCTCCGCCCGCTGCGCGACTTGACGAAAGCCGTATCCAGCATCGCCAACGGCCAGTTTGCCCAGGCGGAGGAGCTGCTCAACCAGGGAAAAATCCGTTCGCAGGATGAAATCGGCTTGCTGCACCAGGCCAGCCACAGCATGAATCGGCAGCTTGGCGCGATTATGGAGCGGCTTCGCACCGACGTGGCCCAATCTTCCGAACAGATGGCGAAAGCTTCTGTAGACTTTGCCGACGCGGCGGAATCGTTGCTGAAGAATGCAACCAATATTGCAAACACGCTGCAGCACGCGGTGTCCGATGCGCAGACCCAATGGAAAAGCGCAGAAGAGGCCGCCAGCAGCAGTGAAGAGATGGAGGCCGCAGTGACGAAGGTATCGAAAGCAGCGGCGGAATTGTCGGAAGCGGCCGAAGCGGTGATTCAGCAAGCAGAAGTTGGCACGCAATCCATGCATCGCGTCAGCCAGCAGATCCATTTCATTGCCGAGACTTCCGCCCAACTGGTGAAGATTGCGGCGGAACTGGAGGCCCGTTCGCAAAACATCGGGAAAGTGCTCGGCATCATTACCGGCCTTTCCAGCCAGACCAAAATGTTGGCGCTGAACGCGTCGGTTGAAGCGGCGCGGGCCGGCGAACACGGCCGGGGCTTTGCGGTCGTGGCGCGAGAGGTGAAAAGCTTGGCGGAACAGTCGGCACAATCGATTGAATCCATTCGGCAGCTCCTTGGCTCCATTCAGGAAGGGGCAAGCCAGTTAAAGCAAAAAATCGAGGAAGAGGCCCGGGAGATTTCCGCCGGCCGAACGATTGCGCAGAATGCGGCCGACACCTTTTACCGGATTGTCAACGTGTTTCGCAACGTAAGCGGACAAATCCACGACACTTCCGAAGCCGCCCTGCAAATGTCGGCCGGCATCAAGCAAACAGCCGCTTCCGTTGCGGAAATTTCGCAAATTGCCAGGAAATCGTCGGAAAGCCTGTCGCAAGCCGCTTCGCTTGTGGGAAAACAGTTGGCCACCTCCCGCAATGTGGCCGAGTCGGCCAAAAGACTCTACGAATCCGCCGATCTGCTGCAAACCAATTTGCAAACAATCGGCAATGAGCGGGATTTGCGCTAGCCGGAGCTTTCCGGTTGGGGAAATCCCCGGAAAAAGCGGCACGCCGCTGCAGGGGGCAAATTGCGCATGTGTGCAGATTCCAGGGAAAAGTGTCCAGTGTTGGGCACTTTTTTAATATGGACCAAGTCAAAACGGAAACCTTTGCAGCGGCGGACATGCGGTCAACGCGTGTCATTCAATACGACTGCGACGACGATCGCCGCGCCGTTCGCCGCGTTGCTCCGGACGGGTTGGAGGAAATCACCGTCTACACCCCGTTTGGAGATGTGGACGGAGAAAAAGGCAAAGGATGACCGAAATGGCGGCAGCCGCAAATGGGAGTACCTGTACGACCTGCGCGGGGGACTCATCTAGCTGAAGGATCCCACCCGAACGCAATGAGGATACGTATCGTTACGATTCACTGTCGGGGATGTACTATCTGCGTGCAAGGTATTACGACCCGAGCATCCCACTCCTCCAGCAATCTACACCTGCCGCTGTTTAAACCCCAGCGGCGAAAAGCCCGTTACCTGGCGAAAGACATGGTAAAAGCGGGAGGGATCGTTGAAGCCGACCAAAAAGCAGATCTCCGTGTTGTTTTTCTCCCCTTGCCGCAGCAACAGCTTGGCTTGCTCAATCCGGATCTGGTTCAAATACTGCTTTGGACTGATGCCGGTTTTTTGCTTGAACAGCCGGTGCAGATGGTACGCGCTTATGCCGATCCGTCGGGACAATTTGTGCAGCGTCCAGGGTTGATCGTACTCGGTTTGCAAGATGCTCTTCACTTCCTGAATGACGTCATCATTGGGGTCATAGCTGGACTGACACAAATCCGGACGGCACCGTTTGCAGGGACGATACCCTTGGCGCAGCGCCTCCTCCCGGTGATAAAAGAACTCGACATTCTCCAATTTGGGCGTTTTGGATTTGCAGGAGGGACGGCAGAAGATTCCTGTTGTCTTGACGGCGTAGTAAAAAGTGCCGTCATACTTTGCATTGCACTCCACTACGGCCTCCCACATTTTTTCCCGTGGCACCATCATTTCCTTTCCCCTCTTCTCCGAAAAACCGGATTTCGAATCAGCAGTTTTGTGCATACATTTCGATTCAGCCGCTTGTGCATACATGGCGGCCGCTTCTTTCACACCGGAGCAGAAGAAAACATCCTGCCCGCTCAACCGGAACCGGCAAGGACAACCAACCGCTAGGACGCGGTCGGTTTGCCCTGGGTAGGCTTCGCCAAAGTTTTTTTTGCGGCCTTTCTGTATAGATAATACATCCCGATCACGGCAACGGGAACCAGAATGTGCAAACCCAGAAACGGAACGAGAAGCGCAAGGACCACCAGGGAGAGGAGACTGCTGATCCACGCTTTCGTCCCCTTGCCGTACAATTTCAGGGCGGCTCCCATCGAGAGGATGTAAACCGCCATGCCCAGGGAATTGGGGATGAACAGCAACTGGGTAAAATGAATGTTCAAGGCTGTGCTCAGGATGACGCCGAAACCGGCAAAAAGCACGACCAGCCAAACGACGCGAGTGGGGGTTTGCGTTCGCGGATTGACGTAATAAAACCAGGCGGGAAAAGCTTGATCCCGGCTTAAGGCATACCCGAGTTGGGTCAGGCTGGCCACAAACGCATTGACCGTACCCGTACAGAGAATGAAGGCGAACAAGGCGGTAATCAGCTGGGCCTCAAAGCCCAAAGCGCGGTTCATCATCACGCCGATGGGGGACGAATCCCTCTCCATTTCCCCGTAGGTTCCGCTTCCGATGGTAATAAAACTGAGGAGCAGAAACACGCAGCCGATGATCACCGCACTGATGAGCGCACTGCGCACCAGATCCTTCTCCGGCTGTTTGAACCGGTCTGCCAAACTGCAGATGGCCTCCCACCCGAAAAAGGACCAGAAAATCATGATTACTGCCGTCCCGACCGGGTACCAGCCTTTGGGCGCAAAAGGCTGGAAGTGCTCCCAGCGGACGTATGGCAAGGTGACGGCTGCGGCAATGCACAACAGGACGAGCAAAAGGCCGCCGAGCAACAGGGACAGCTTTCCGCTTACCCGTATGCCAAAATGGTTGGACAGGCCGCCGATCAGCAAAATCAAACAGGCAATCAAGGCAATTTTCCCGGCGGACAAGTCAAAGGCTGCGCCGATGTAAGTCGCGCCGGTCAGCGAAACGATAATCTGCCCGACCGCGGCGGTCAAAAAGTAAAACCACCCCACCAGATTTCCGGCATGCTCCCCGAACGCCATGCGGGCAAACGTCGCCGCTCCCCCGGCGTCGGGGTAGGAGCGGGACAGGGACGCAAAGGTGTAGGCCAACGGGAAACTGAACAGAATCATGATCAACCAGGATAAAATCGAGGCGGGACCGGCTGCTGTCGCGGTGCTGGCCGACAAAAACAAGATCCCGGAGCCCAAAATGGCCGTCATGTACAGGGCAACGGCTTCCGGCAAAGTAATGGAACGACTCATGTTGGGTAACCTCCCTTGTCGCCAAATCCGGCAGTCTTTTTTGCTGCCGGGCGATCCAACCCCATTCCGCCCGGGGAACCGCCGCACAGGAAAGCGCGATTCCCTTGAATGCGAAAACGGTTTTGGATGTCGTTACCTCTTTGGTATCACAAGCAGTTGTTTCGGGTCGTCTGCTTTTTTTGCGCTGTAATTTCCCGTGACAGGGGAAAACAAAGCCAAAAACAATTTGCTCCGCGCGGAGAAGTCAACATTTGTGGAAAGTATACGAAAGAACCGTTTGGCCATCTGTTGATTTTTGTGAAATCAGAACATGGTGGTCAAATTTGAAAAAATATACATTTAACTCATGAAACGCAAATTCTTCAGGGGTTGATGGTAACCGGAAAGAAGGTGAACCAAAGATGCGTTACCAATCAAACCGAGTCGCGCAGATTCCGCCCTACATGTTCGCGGAACTGAACAGGAAAAAGGCGGCCATGATCCAGGCGGGCGTAGACGTGATTGATTTGGGGATCGGCGATCCGGACCTGCCGACGCCGGAACATATCGTGGAGAAGCTGATCGAAGAAGTGCGCCGTCCGGAAAACTTGAAATACCCCAGTTTTCAGGGGTGTGCCGAGTTTCGGCAGGCGGTTGCCGATTTTTACAAACGCCAGTTTCAGGTGCAACTTGACCCCGAGACGGAAGTGCTGGCCTTGATCGGGTCAAAAGAGGGAATCGCCCATTTGATTCCGACCCTGATCGATCCAGGCGATGTCGTGCTGCTGCCGGATCCCTGCTACCCGCCCTATCGCATGGCGACATATCTTGCCAACGGCCAGTTCTACAACATGCCGCTGACCAGGGAAAACAACTTTCAACCGGAGTTTGACGCCATTCCGGAGGAGATCGTCCGGCGGGCCAAACTGATGTTTTTGAACTATCCGGGCAACCCGACGACTGCTACCGTTGAACTTGAGTTTTTCCAACGGGCGGTGGCATTTGGCCGGGAGCATCAAATCCCGATCGCCCACGATTCCGCCTATAACATGGTGACGTTTGACGGGTACAAGGCGCCGAGCATCCTGCAGGCGGAAGGGGCGAAAGAGGTGGCGGTCGAATTCGGCTCTCTCTCCAAGACGTACAACATGACGGGCTGGCGGATTGGCTATGTCGTCGGAAACAGGGAAATCATCAAGGCGCTGTCCGTGTACAAGAGCAATACGGACACGGGGGTGTTTACGCCGATCCAGAAAGCAGCCGCTTTTGCGCTGAACAGCGATCAAAGCTGCATTGCCAGACACAACCGCATTTACCGGGAGCGGATGAGCGCGATGCTCGAGGGACTGAGGTCGATCGGCATCCATGTCGATCCGCCAAGAGGCAGCTTTTTCATCTGGGCGCCCGTTCCGCCCGGATACACCTCCAGTGAATTTACCGCGAGCGTTCTGGAGCAGACCGGCGTGATCGTGACGCCCGGCAGCGCTTTCGGTCCGTCGGGGGAAGGGTATTTCCGCGTATCGCTCTCTGTGCCGAGCGACCGTCTGTACGAGGCGGCAGAGCGGATCAGGCAAAAACTGAAAATCGCCGCAAAGTGAAAAAAAGCGAAAGGAGAGATGACCTATCAAACGGTACCTGAACTACATCAACGGCGAATGGGTGGAGTCGGCTTCGGGGAAATTCATCCCCAACGTAAACCCGGCCACCGGGGAAGTGCTCGGCGAGGTGACACAGTCGACCAAGGAAGACGTCGACCGCGCAGTCGAGGCGGCCAAACAGGCGCAAAAGTCGTGGCGGCTGGTCCCTGCGCCGGATCGTGCGAAAATTCTGTATAAAGTGGCCCGTCTGCTGGAGGAAAGAAAGGAAGAATTGGCGCGGACGCTGACAACGGAAATGGGCAAGGTCATCGAGGAAGCCAGGGGAGAGGTCCAGGAAGCGATCGACATGGCGTACTACATGGCAGGGGAAGGGCGCCGCATGTTTGGCGATACGGTGCCGTCCGAGCTGCGCAACAAGTTTGCGATGAGCGTGCGCGTGCCGGTCGGGATTGCCGGTTTGATCACGCCCTGGAATTTCCCGATTGCGATCGTCTCGTGGAAGTCGCTTCCCGCTCTGGTCACCGGCAACGCCGTCGTCTGGAAGCCGGCCTCGGAAACGCCGTTTATCGCCGCTGAATTCGTGAAGATTTACGAAGAGGCGGGACTGCCCAAAGGGTTGGTCAATCTCGTCTACGGGTCGGGAAGCGTCGTCGGCAACGCCATGGTGGAGCATCCCGGCATCGACCTGATTTCGTTTACCGGCTCCAACGAGGTGGGCAGGCTCATCAACGAGCGCGCCGGCGGCTTGTTGAAGCGCACCTCCCTGGAAATGGGCGGAAAAAATGCGGTAACCGTGTTGGAGGATGCCGACCTTGATCTGGCGGTAAACGGCATTATTTGGAGCGCCTACGGGACCAGCGGGCAAAGATGCACGGCTTGCAGCCGGATCATCGTGCACGAAGCCGTGAAGGAAGAACTGGAGAGGAAGCTGGTTGAGCGCATTGCCAAGCTCAAGCTGGGGAACGGACTGGACGAAACGGTGGACGTCGGCCCGGTGATCAACCGCGCGGCCCTGGAAAAGATTGATGAATACGTAAAAATCGGAATCGAAGAGGGCGCCAGGCTGCTCATCGGCGGCAAAATCGCGACGGAAAACGGTCTGGACAAGGGGAATTTCTACGAGCCGACGCTGTTTACCGACGTAAAACCCAACATGAGAATCGCGCAGGAGGAGATCTTTGGGCCGGTCGCGTCGATCATTCCGGTGAAGAGCCTGGAAGAAGCGATCGAGGTGAACAACAGCGTCGAGTTTGGCCTGTCCAGCGCCATTTTCACCCGTGACGTCAACCGGGCCTTCCAGGCGATGCGCGATCTCGATACCGGCATCGTGTATGTGAATGCCGGCACGACCGGCGCGGAAATTCACCTGCCATTCGGCGGAACCAAGGGAACCGGAAACGGTCATCGCGATTCCGGGGTGGCGGCGCTGGACGTATTTACCGAATGGAAGTCCATCTACGTCGATTACAGCGGCAAGCTGCAAAGAGCGCAAATCGACAACAACTAGCGGGGTTTTCCCCTCCCGGATGTGAAAATTGGCCTTGTCATGAGAGGCCAGAAACAAACCCGCATCTTCTTTTCCAAACGTTTGGCGTTTCCGCTTGATGGCAAGCGGTTCGTATTCCCGCCTGGCTGATCGTCGGTATAGCCGGGCGGGGTTTTTCTTCATTTTTATTCGCATGGGGGAAATGGCAGCAAGCGCCCTTGGCGTTGATCCGAAAAGGAAGGAGAGAAGACATGAAGGTTTTCGTTCTGTACGGCAGCAGCCGGGAAAATGGCAACTCCGAACAACTGGCGGAGCTGGCGGTGCAGGGAATCGAATGCACCAAAGTGTACCTGCGGGAAAAGGAGATTCGGGCGATCGATGACCGCCGGCACACGCCGGAAGGCTTTGCGCCCGTCGATGACGACTATGAAGAGGTGCTTGCGGCAATGCTGGAGCACGAGATTCTCCTTTTCGTGACGCCCTTGTACTGGTATGGCATGTCGGGACTGATGAAAAACTTCATCGATCGCTGGTCGCAAAGTCTTCGCGACAAGCGCTTCCCGTTTAAGGAAATCATGGGCCGGAAGATGGCTTACGTGATCATCACCGGCGGCGACAATCCGCGCCTTGAGGGATTGCCGCTCGTCCAGCAATTCAGCCATATTTTCCGCTACTTCTCGCTCGACTTTCGCGGCTGCCTGATCGGCAAGGGGAATCGCCCGGGCGAGGTTTTACAGGACAGTCAGGCGATCTTGGAAGCAAGGCATTTGAATCAAACCTTGCGCTCGCTGGTGCGAAAGCACGCATAAAGCACTTGTGTATGTGAAAAAGTTACAGATTTTGAACCGGAATAAAGACGAAATTTTGTGAAAATTACATATAGTTTGGGAATGGCGGAAAAGGATACATTACTATCAAGAATTGGCAGTTTTCATCAAGCAGGAGGAGTGGACGTGAAAAACGCGGCAGATGTCATTATTGTCGGCGGAGGGGTGATCGGTTCCAGCATCGCCTATAATCTCCTGAATGACGGCTTTCACGGAAAAATTCTCGTTTTTGAGAAAGACAGGACGTATGAATACGCTTCGACGCCGCGGAGCGCGGGCGGCTTCCGCCAGTTGTACACCACGGCCATCAACATCCAGTTGAGCCGTTACAGCCTGCAGGTGTACAAAACATTTCCCCAGACGATGGCGGTTGACGGAGAACCGGCGGAAATTGATTTCAAGCAGCGGGGATACCTGTTTCTGGCGACGGAACAGATGTTGCCGCGCTTGGAATCGCATCTGAAACTTCAGCACCAGTACGGCGTGCCGTCGCAACTTCTGCAAAGACATGAGCTTTTAACCATCATTCCGGAATTGAACATCGACGATTTGGCCGGCGGATTGTACTGTGCCGAGGACGGCTATTTGGACCCGTACTCGGTGATGCAGGGATATATCCGCTGTGCGAAAAAACTGGGGGCGGAATACGTATACGCGGAAGTGGACATGATCCTCAGCGAACCGGACGCGGTCACCGGCGTCCGCCTCACCGACGGGCGAGAGTTTTATGCGCCGATTGTCGTCAACTGTGCCGGTGCGTGGGCACCCCCATTGAGCGAGAAATTGGGGCTTCCCTTGCCGGTAGTTCCCCTTCCTCGCCAGATCTTTCAGTTTTCCATCGCCGAGCCGTTGCAAAAATACCTTCCGTTGACGATTGATCCGACCGGGGTCTACTTCCGCCACGAGGGGGAAAAAGTGATCGCAGGCTATTCGGAGGAAAGAGAGCCGGGATATGACTTCACTTGGAAACGATCCTACTTTGTGGAAGAACTGTGGCCGGTTCTCGCCGGACGCATTCCCAATTTCGCACAGGCCCGGATTGAACGGGGATGGACAGGCCTGTACGACTTTAACACAAAGGATCACAACGCGATTCTCGGCAAACATCCGGGCAAGAAGGGGTACTACGTCGCGTTTGGTTTCAGCGGGCACGGCATGCAGCAGGCACCGGCCGTGGGCAAGGGGCTGTCCGAATTGATCCGGAAGGGAAAATACGAAACGATCGATCTGACGCCCTTGCGCGTCGAGCGGTTTGCCGAAAACGATTTGATTATCGAGGATGCGGTGGTTTAGAAACGATAGGGGGGTAAGACATGAGGAAAAAAGTGCAATGGGGTTTTCTTGCAGCGGTTTTGACCGTGGGATTGGCATTGGCCGGATGCGGCGGAAGTGACAGCGCCGGCACTTCCGGCACCTCCAACAACGCCAACAGCGCGAGCAGCGGGACTTCCGCACAAGCCGGTGATTCCTCGGAGGGCAGCGGTTCGGCGGATGGCGGCAAGATTTTGATTGCCACGCAAACGCCGCTCTCCGGTTCACAGTCCGCTATTGGCGACGCGATTAAATCGGGTGCGGAGATGGCCTTGAACGAACGAAAAGAAGAGTTCAAAAAGATGGGCTTCGATCTGCAGCTCTTCCCGCAGGACGATCAGGGAGACCCGAAGCAAGGCGTAGCCAATGCGGAAATGCTGATCGGCAATCCCGATGTGTTTGGCGTGGTCGGCCACTACAACACCGGCGTGGCAATTCCCGCGTCCGTCAAGTACGAAGAGGGAAATCTGGTGATGGTTTCTCCCGCCAATACCGGTGTGACGTTGACGGAAGAAGGCAAGAAAACTGTGCACCGGGTCTGCGGCAGAGACGACCTGGAAGGACCGAAGGCAGCCCAATACGCGAAAAACACACTGAATGTAAAGTCGGCGTTTATCATTCACGACAAGACGGCATACGGCCAGGGCGTGGCCGAACAGGTGAAGATGCAGTTTGAAAGAGATGGCGTGCAGGTGCTTGGATTCGAAGGGATTACGCCGGGAGAAAAGGATTACAGCGCGGTGGTGAACCTGGCCGTCTCCACCAAGCCGGATTTGATCTACTTCGGCGGACTGTACCCCGAAGGCGGATTGCTGGTAAAGCAGGCGCGTGAGAAAAGCTTTCAGGGAATTTTCATGGGCGGCGCCGGTCTCGCCTCCGCCGATTTTGTGAAGATCGCCGGACCGGCTGCCGAAGGTGTCCTGTTCGCCTCCATCACCGGTGATGTGACGCAGACGGAAGAAGGAAGGAAATGGGCGGCAGATTATGAACGCCAATTCGGCAAAAAGCCGGAATCCTTCTCTGCGTACGCTTACGATGCGATGAATGTCATCCTGAACGGAGTGAAGGAAGCGATCCAAGCCAACGGCGGCAAGCGGCCGACCCGTGAACAGGTGCTGGAGGCCGTGCACAAAACGAAAGATTTCAAAGGCATGGTCACCACGGTTACCTTCGATGAGAAGGGCGACAATCTTTTCGCCGACGTCTTCATGTACAAGTTTGAAAACGGAGAACAGGTTTACGTAGGGAAAATTGAGTAGGAAAGCCAAGGTGCTCCCCATCACTCAGGAGTGGTGGGGAGTTCAAATTCGTCAGTTTTTTTCGTGAAATAAATTCTTCATTACGAACGGGAGGGATTGACTTTGAAACGATTCATCAGCTATCTGACCCTAGTGTTTCTTGCAGTTTTCTTGATGACAGGTTGCGGCGCCACTCCTGAGGAGAAAAATGACAGTTCTTCCCCTGCTTCAACTGTTCCTGCCGGCGAGCAAAAAAATGAACAACAAGCTGGTGAGGTATTGGCCAGAGTGAAGGAATCAGGGGTTTTGAAAGTGGGATTTGAGGGGACCTATGCTCCGTTTAACTACTTAAATGATCAAAAGCAATTTGATGGGTTTGATGTTGATATCTCCAATGAGATTGCAAAACGGCTGGGAGTAAAAGCGGAGTTTGTGGCGACAAAATGGGACGGACTGATCGGCGGTCTGAATGCCGACAAATTTGATATCGTAATCGCACAGATGAGCATTACCGAAGAAAGGAAAAAAAGCGTAGACTTTACTGATCCTTATGTCGTAACCGGTGGTGTGTTAATCACGCGCACCGATACCCATGATATTACCAAACTCGAGGATTTGAAAGGCAAAAAAGTCGGAGTCGGCGCGGGAACAACGTTTGAAGATGTCGCCAGAACAGTGGAAGGCGCCGAAATTCGTACGTACAAAAGCGTGAACGAATATGTGCAGGATCTGCTGAACAAACGGTTGGATGTAATTATCAATGATCAATTGGTGATGGGATACAACATCAAGGAGAAAAATCTGCCCATTCAAATCACAAGCGAGATTATCAACGAGGATGTAATCGGCATGGCGATCAAAAAGGAAAACAGCGATTTTGTCCAAGCAGTGAATGAGGCACTGGCTGATATGAAAAACGACGGGACCTATGAACAAATTTACATGAAATGGTTTGGTGTAAAACCAACTCACTGATAGAAAGGGAGGACAAGCAGTATGTTGCTTACCCATTTGCCTTTTCTATTGGAAGCGACGCTGGTGACAGTAGGATTGGCAGTAGCGTCGATGTTGATTGGGTTGGTTATAGGTGTGTTTACCGCTCTCGCACGAATATCCAAAAACAAGCTGCTGTACAGGATTTCCTCGACTTACGTGTCTGTAATCCGCGGGACGCCGGCTTTGGTGCAAATCTACATTGTCTACTACGGACTGCCGCAAATCGGGATTGAGTTGGACCCGATTACATCGGGAATCGTGGCTTTAAGCATAAATGCGGGAGCATACCTCTCTGAATCTTTCCGAGCTGCGATTCAGTCCGTCGACAAAGGTCAGCTGGAGGCAGCGTACATGCTGGGAATGACATACGGCCAGGCGATGCGCAGAATTATCATCCCGCAAAGCATTCGGACGGCTATTCCTCCCATCGGCAACACCTATATCGGCTTGCTGAAAGAAACTTCTTTGGTTTCTGTTATTACCGTAACGGAATTGCTCCAGATGACCAGTTTGCTGATTGCCAAGACGTTTGAACCGTTGACCTACTATTTGATTGCGGCACTGATTTATTGGGCATTAAGTTCCGGTTTTTCCTATCTGCAGAGCCGCTTGGAAATTCGGGTGACACGGCATGTGCGGCAGTGAGGTGATCCCATGAACATGATTGAGCTTACTGGTATAACGAAACGGTTTGGTGACCATGAAGTGTTAAAGCAAGTGGATTTAACGGTAAAAAAAGGGGAAGTCGTGGTCATTTTGGGACCAAGCGGTTCCGGAAAGTCTACGCTTCTGCGCTGTGCCACGTTTTTGGAAGAACCCGATGCCGGAACTGTCCGCATAGGAGAACATGAAATCCCTGCGGGCGGAAGTCAAACTAGGGAAAAAACGGCGAAAATTCGTGCGCTTAGACAAAATACGGGGTTTGTGTTCCAACTGTTCAACCTGTTTCCGCATAAAACGGCGCTCCAAAACGTGATGGAGGGACCTGTTGTCGTCAAAAAAATGCCTGAGGCTCAAGCAAAAAGTTTGGCTTTGAAACTGCTTGCAAAGGTTGGACTGGCTGACAAGGCTGATGCATATCCCTCCCGTCTCTCAGGCGGACAGCAACAGCGGGTGGCAATTGCGCGTGCTCTTGCGATGGAACCGCTGGTCATGTTTTATGATGAACCTACCTCCGCCCTGGACCCGGAATTGGTTAGAGAAGTTCTGCATGTGATGAAGGATTTGGCCAGTGAGGGAATGACCATGGTTGTTGTCACACATGAAATGGAGTTCGCAAGGGAAGTGGCGAATCGTGTTATCTTCATGGACGGCGGAGTGATTGTAGAAGAAGGCACTGCCGAAGAAGTCTTTGGCAATCCAAAGGAAGATCGGACTCGCCGATTTTTGTATCACGTTCAAAAATAAAAAAAGAGGGGGAAAATTCAATGCGTGCAGTGGTGCTGGGTACCGGCATGATCGGGAATTTGGTGGCTTGTGAATTGGCGAGAAGCCCCTATATTGACGAAGTGGTAGCGGTAGATGGCATATCGGATAACATGAAACGATGTGTTGCCGATGCGAATTCCGACAAATTGACTGGTAAGGTAGCTCGGTTGGATGAGCCGGGGGTTCTGGAGGAGATGTTGACCGGGGCAGATGTCGCTGTGGCCTGTTTGCCTCACTCACTTAGCATACCGGCAATGAAAGCTGCTATTTCTGCCGGTTGTCACCTGGTCGACCTGGTGGGTTCAAAGTATGAGGAAAAGGCACAAATGAATGAACAGGCACTGGAGGCGGGGGTAATCGTGGTGCCAGGGGCAGGGGTAGCCCCGGGGATCACCAACTTCCTCGCAGCTCGAGGCGTGGAATTGTTGGATGAAGCGGATGAGGCCGTGATGATCTGTGGTGGTATCCCCAGACATCCCCTTCCCCCTTTGTGGTATCAGGTTGTATTTCGACTGGAAAGCGTCATTGGGTTGTACACGAAGCCTGCTTTAGCAGCTGAAAATGGGCAATTGGTGCGTTTTCCCCCTTTATCCGGCTTGGAAGAATTGTCCTTCCCCGATCCAGTAGGGGAATGTGAAGCGGTCATCACGGATGCGCACAGTGTCGCGTTTACGTTAAAAGACAAAGTAAAGCGGGTCTACGAGAAAACGGTGCGGTACAAAGGTCATTGGAATAAGATTCGCGTATTGGCTGAGCTTGGCTTTTTTGATGAGACTCCGGTGGAGGTAGACGGCGCACTGGTCAGCCCTCGCAAATTGTCTATGTTGCTCTTGGAACCCAAGATGAAAGGAGGTTCCGAAGAAGATATCACCGTTTTGCGTGTCACTGTTACTGGAAAGAAGGACGGAAAGCAAACCAAACTGGAATGGGAAATGGTTGATTTCTTTGACCGTGAACGCAACTTAACCTCAATGGCCAAGACGACAGCTTCTCCGGCAGTGATTCTGACAGAATGGATCGCCCAAGGGAAAATTTCTCAGCGTGGCGTGGTAGCCATCGAAAATATCATTATTGGGGAATTGTTTGACCCATTTCTCAACGAATTGGCAGAGCGGGGAATTCGGATTACCCATCACTCCTTTGCTTCTTCGTAATACCGCATTGCGGTGTAGAGCAGCATGCAGTGCTCAAAGTTGTTTGTGTTGAGCGAGGTCAGCTCCGTGATTTTTTGCAGGCGGTAAATGATCGTGTTGCGGTGGATGTACATGTTGCGTGCCGTTTCGCTCAAATTCATGTTGTGCCGGCAGTAGGTGAAAAACGTAGCGGACAACACGTCGTAGTTGTCTTGTTCCAGCAAAGGCTGCACGATTTGGAGCAATTTCTTTTGCAGATCAGGTGACAATTCTTTGGGGATCAGCTTTAACGTGATGTCCCAGTCATTGTAGAGATACACTTTGGGCTCCTGATCCGTTTTTTTGCCGACCATCATCGCTTTTGCCGCATTGCGGTAGGATTCGGCGATTCCCTTAAGGCCGTTTTTCACGTCGCCAACCGCGATTGCAGCGGAAAGCTGGTACTTGGAAGCCAGAAACTTGTTGATCTTGTCCAATTTTTGCGGCAGCGTGTCGACAAATGCGCGATAGGACTCCTCCGATTTGACGGACTTGATGATGATAAACCGCTCCACGTTCAAAAACGAGAGGATATCATCCTTGGACTCTTGAAAGACCAGGGTCAAAAAATCCAGAACGTCTCGTTGAAAATAGGGAAAGGAGAACTTGTCAAAAAATCCTGCCGATTTTTGCGAAGACGGATTGGCCGAAAGCATGTTGATGTCGAGCAAAACGCAGGTGCGGCTGATTTCCAGGTCGTAGTCCAGGGTTTTGGCGTACTGCAAAATATGGTCGGCATTTTCATCGCTTTCAAAATGGATGATTTGCTGCACAAACACTTCAATCATTTTCGCTTGCAGTTGCATCATTTCTTTTCGGAATGCTTCCTGACACATCATTTCGACCTGGTTTTTGACCAGTTGCACGTATTTTTCCACTTCCGCCGGGTCGCCGACGATCCCCAGCACGCCAATCGGTTTGTTGTTAAACATCAGCGGAACGGAAACGCCCGGCAGGATGCTCTGCTCTTCCTGATTCTCGCAGTTCACCATTTGATTCTTTTTTAGCACTTCAAGCGAAGGCCGGTGAAAAATCCCAAGCCTGCTGCGGTCGGTCGAGCCGATAATGTACCCTTCCTTGTCGGTTATGCTGATCGGATAACCCAATATGGCGGTTGTCTTTTCCGCAATCTCTTGCGCAATGTGCTCGAGAATTTTCATCAGACATCCGTCCTTTTTGTCAGGATTTTACTGGGGGTTATTGGATTTTATTTTAACTTATTTTTCTTGATTTTCAGATACCTCCGAATGATTTTGTCGAATAATTCAGGGGTGTTTTTGTTCTTCCACAACGTGTTATCGGTTCAATTCGATGCATTATTGCTTCATTTGAAGCAAATTTGCTTCGCATTGGCCGCTGCGAAAATCAGAGTATCTTTCCGATTTTTGGTTTCAAGTGAAGAGCTTCTGCATCACGAAGAAGATCGAGTGTTCTCGGTGCGTGCCGGCAATGGTTTATTTTTTGACGAATCCATTCAGTCAGCGGTTTGGCATACTTGTTGCACTGAAAGCATGATGCAATCGCGATGGTGCCAACGAAGCACGGAGGTGGTTTGCTTGGAGAAAACTGCGGAGGTGTGGGGCTGGATCGACACCGTTCAGACCAGGATTTCGGAAGTCGGCATAAAAATAGCCGCGGAAACGGTGCGATTCAGCAAACAGGTTGGCGGGCAGGCGTGCGCCGTTGTCAGCAGTCAGGCCAGGGAACAGATTGCCGAACTGAAAAAATACGGAATCGGAAAAGTCTACTTGCTGGAGGCGGATCACAGCGACCACCAAAGTGAAAGGGAGGCGCTGCAGGGATTGTCGCAGTTTCTGGAGACAAGACAGCCGCGGTTTCTGCTTTTGCCGGCCAACTCGCTAGGGAATGAGTGGGCTGCCCGTTTGTCGATCCGATTTGATGCGGATGTACGCGGAGAGATCGTCGACTATGCCAAATTCAAGGGAAAGCTCCAACTGCGCGAAAAAGTCTACGGCGGAAAGGCGCATGCTCTGCTTACAGTGGAAAGCGAACGTTTTTCCATTTTGACGATCTCGCTTGCCGCTTTGGACAGGGTGGAACAGCCGGTGCGTGATTTGGAAGTGGTATCGTTCCTTTACAAGACAGGAACGCAGCCGATCCTCCTGAAAAAAGTGGAGCCAGTACACTGGAGTGAAATCCCGATTGATCAGGCTGAATTTATTATCGGAGTCGGCAGAGGTGTTACGAAAGGCGACATGAAAATCGTTGAAAAATTGGCGGAGATGTGGAACTGTCCAATTGGCGGCAGCAAGGTCGCGGATGAACGGGGTTACATAAGCCGTGAGAGGCGCATCGGCGCCAGCGGCAAGACGATTTCCAGCCACATTTACCTTGCCATCGGGATTTCTGGTGCGCCTCATCACCTGGCCGGCATTAAGTATGTGAAACATCTTGTCGTGATCAATCCCGACATCAGCGCGCCAATTTCCAAGAACGCAGAACTGGTGATTGGCTTACCCTGCCAGGAAGTATTGCCCAAAATTGTGGAAAGAATGGAGGGGCAGCTGGAGGTGGTTTCTTGAGTGTTGTGGCAATTCTTGAGGTGACGGCTGACCCGCAGCGCCTCGAGTACAACCTTCAGCAGGAGGCGCTTGAGGAGGTTGTGCCGGTCATCAGCCGTTGTGATCTGCCCGTCTTGGAATGGGGGAAGAGGTTAGCCAAAGCAAGGGGAACAGAGTTGATCCTGATTGTCGTCGGCTGTGACGGGGATGAAGCGTTGCTTTCCGCGATTTCTCTTGTCGGAGTGACGCGCGTTGTGATGGTATGCAGTCCGTATTCAGCCGTTGAACAGCCGAAGCAGAGGGTGGTGCAACTGGCTTCGCTGATCCACGCATACGCACCCGAAATCGTGCTCTGCAGCGAGCAGCAGTCTGATGGGTTTCATTCCTTTACTGGCGGATGGCTGGCGGAAATACTGCAAATTTCCCACATTGGCGGCGTGGAACAGGTGGAGACTGAAGCGCATCTGCCCCATTTACTGGTCAAAACGGAGTACGGCAAAGGCTACAAGGCGACGTTTCAAGTGACATTGCCAACTGTGCTTTCTGTCTTGCCGAAAGATACGGTTTCCTACATCCCGCGGTTCAGCCGAGTGCACCTTTTAAGCAGGTGTGTTCCGCTGGAAAAGGTAAAATTCGCGCCGATCGAAGACACCGTCAGGAACGGCGGAGAAAAGGCGATCGTTTTTGACAGGCTCTCCGAGGTAAAACCGAGGACAAAAGGGCATGTTCCGGCAACCGCAACAGCGGGAAGAGGAAAGATGGAGAGCGGCCCGACGAGAGCAAACCCGCTGGCGGCCCGGATGAATATGATGCTGGGCGGGGCACGTGCAGAAAAAAGTGAAGCCAAAACCAAACAAGTGATTACAGACTCTGCGGACCTGGCAGCGCAGCTGTTGCTTCAGAAACTGGAGGAATGGAGAAAGGAGAGGTAGCGTGGACATCTATCGCCATACCTTCTGGGCCATTCCGCAGAGCGGAAAAGTCGTCCTGTACATCACAAGCGCACTATGTTTGTTTCTGTTTCTCTACGGGTTTTACCGCCGCTATCGCCTGTGGCGGCAGGGAAGACCTTCCGAACTATCGCTAGCGAGGATCCGCCTGGTTTTGATGCAACGCCTGTCCGACGTAATCTGCCAAAAGCGGGTGCGCGAGGAAAAAAGAAGCGGTCGCATGCACGTGTTGCTCAGCGCGGGGATGGTCGTTCTCTTTCTTGGAACGGTACTCGTCTTTTTCGATTATGATTTGCAGCTTCATTTTTTGCGAGGCTGGTTCTACCTGCTGTTCGAACTGGTTCTGGACGCATTTGGCCTGTTGTTTTTGCTTGGCACGGGGTTGGCGCTCTTTCAACGATTGCCTGGATCGCCGGGAAAGAGAATCGCCCGTTTGCGCAACACCCCGCTCGATTACGCCATTCTGATCCTCCTGTTTGTCATCGGCATCAGCGGATTCGTGCTGGAAGCGATGCGGCTGGCCCTCACATCGCCGGAACACGGCATTTGCTCGTTTGTCGGATATGCCTTGGGCTTGCTGCTTGCACAACTCGTCCCATTGTCGGCACCGCTTTATCTGGCCATGTGGGTTTTACACATGCTGCTTTCCCTCACTTTTGTCGCACTTATTCCCTACACCAAAATGATGCATCTGTTTTTGGCGCCGATCACCGTGATCCTGACAGAACCTTTGACAGAGATGGAAGTAAACCCCCCATTTCATCTCGGCTTGCAATCAGTTGACGAAATCGCCGCTGCCAATCACGGCTTGCAAGGGAAAACGCCGCGGGACTTTACCTTTTTGCAGCTTTTAAGCCTGGATGCCTGTACGGAATGCGGCCGCTGCGACGAGGTGTGTCCGGCTGCGCTCAGCGGCATGCCGCTCGCGCCGCGAAACATCGTGATAAAACTGCGCGGCCAGATGCACAAACCGGACCAACCCCTGACCGGTTTTGCAGAGGAAGAACTGCTTTCCTGCACCACGTGCGGGGCGTGCAGCGAGAGGTGTCCGGTTTCGATCCGGCACGTGCCGCTGATTCTCACGCTTCGCCAGGGAATGATTGCGGAAAACAACTTGGAGCCGCAACTGGCCCGTACACTTGCCAATCTGCAAGCTTACCGCAATCCCTGGGGATATCCCGCAAAGGCACGCAGCAATTGGGCCAAGGGACTGAAGATAGCGGAGGCGGAAAGGAAGGGGGCAGGGTGATGGAGATTTTGTATTGGGTGGGCTGCGCTCCCGCGTTTGATCCAAGGGCGAGGGAAATCGCCAGGGCAATTGTACGCGTCCTGCAAAAGGCAAAAGTGGAATTTGCCATCCTCGGCGAAAAGGAGCGGTGTACCGGAGATCTCGCCCGCCGCTCTGGAGACGAGGCGCTGTTTCAGGAATTGGCGCTGTGCAACATTGAGACGTTGCGCGAACACAAGGTGAAGAAAATCCTGACGACTTGCCCGCATTGTTTTCACACCATTGGCAGGGAGTACAGGGCGTTCGGCGGCGATTTTGAAGTGGTCCATCACAGTCAGTATTTGCTGCAGTTGATCGAGCGGGGGAGACTCAAGCTAAAGCAGCCCCTGGAAAAAAAGGTAACCTATCACGATCCCTGCTATTTGGCCAGGCACAACGGGGTGGTCGCCGAGCCGCGAAAAGTTTTGCAGGCGGTGTGCAGCGGACCGCTGCTGGAAATGCCGCGAAACGGCGTAAAGGGGTTTTGCTGCGGGGCAGGCGGCAGCGCGATCTGGGGCGGCAACAGACAAGGAGAGAAAATCAACGACGTTCGCGCCCGGGAAGCGGTGGGGACAGGAGCAGAAATCGTGGCCAGCGGATGTCCGTTTTGTACGAACATGCTGGAAGAAGGGATCAGCCCGCTCGGCAAACACGTGCTGGTCAAAGATATAGCAGAGATTATTGACGAACAGACGGATTAAGCGAATAAGGAGGGGACATTGTCATGGACCAGTTTCAATTTTTGTTCACGCCGGTAAAAGTGGGAAATCTCATTTTGCCCAACCGGATCATGAGCACGGGTCACATGACAACTTTGGTCGAAGACAGGCTGCCTAACGATCGCCTGATTGCCTATCACGAAGAGCGGGCAAAAGGGGGAGTCGGCCTGATTGTCATGGAGGCCAACGCAGTTCATTCCACCGCTTATTTTACGGCAGACACCCTGGCCGCCTATACCGATGAAATCATTCCCTATTACCGCAGGCTGGCGGATGCAGTTCACAAGTACGGAACCAAGATGTTCGTGCAACTGTTTCATCCGGGAAGAGAAGTAAACGAATACGGGCCTCCGGGGTTTCCGGGTGTTGCCCCGTCGGCTGTTCCTACGCCTCGTTTTAAAAACATGCCGAAGGAACTGGAAGCGGAAGAGATTCGCGAAATTGTGGAAGGTTACGCTGCTGCCGCACGGCGTGTCAAAGAGGGGGGATTGGACGGCGTTGAGCTGGTCGCTTCGCACGGCTACCTGTTCAATCAGTTTTGGTCGCCGCACACCAATTTGCGAGATGACGAGTACGGCGGTGACTTTGCTGGCAGAATGCGCTTTACCGTGGAGGTGATCCAAAGCGTCCGGGATGCGGTGGGCAGTGATTTTGTCGTCGGGATGAGACTGAGCGGAGACGATTTGGCCGAGCAAGGGTTGACGACCGAAGAGATTCTGGAGATTTGCGAGTACATCGAGGAAACGGTGGGACTTGATTATTTCAACGTTACTGCCGGACACTCCTCGACTGAGTCGGCGGCTGTTTTCATCGCACCGCCTGCTCCGGTTGAGCCCGGCGTAATCGCCCCGGTGGCGGGAGAGTTTAAAACGCGGCTCAAGACCCCGGTCTTTATGAATCTGCGCGTCAACGATCCGGTGATTGCCGAGAAGATTCTCGCTGACGGTCAGGCTGATGTGGTGGGGATGACGCGGGCGCTCATCTGCGACCCGCACATGCCAAACAAGGCAAGCCAGGGAAAAATGGAGGCGATCCGCTATTGCATCGGTTGCAACCAGGCCTGTATCGGGCATATGGAGCTCGGGTTGCCGATCAGCTGTATTCAAAACCCGGTAACGGGAAGGGAGCTCCAGTACGCCGTTCTGCCCAAAGCGCAAAAAGCGAAAAAGGTCATGGTTGTCGGCGGTGGCCCGGCAGGAATGAAGTGTGCGGTGATCGCCGCAGAGCGGGGCCACGATGTTCATCTGTACGAAAAAGAGTCCGAACTGGGAGGGCTGGTGCGAACGGCGAGCAAAGCGCCCAACCGCAGCGAGTTTGGCGATCTGATCCTCAATCTGCAGCGCGAGTTGAAGCTGGCAGGCGTGCACGTCCATCTGAACTCCCCTGTCGATGAAGCGGTCGTGGAAAGCGTAAACCCCGATGTAATCGTGGTGGCCGTCGGCGGTGAGCCGTATTTTCCGCAGATCAGCGGCATTGAACAGGATAACATTTATTCAGTGGAGAATGTGCTCAACGGGCGGGTAGATCCCGGACAGCGTGTGGTCGTTTATGACTGGAAGGGAGACTGGGCTGGTGTAGGCGCGGCGGAGTATCTGGCTGATCAGGGAAAGGAAGTGGAGATTGTCGCTGGCACACATGTGATCGGTGAAAAACTGCAGAAATACCTGCTGGATGTTTACCTCGGCAACCTGTATACGAAAAGGGTGAAAATGACGCCCCACCATCGCATTCAGGAAATCAACGGTCGTTCGATAGTTTTTTACAACATCTTCAACTACGAGCCTTATGTCGTGGATGACGTGGATGGCATCGTGATGGCAACCGGCTACATTCAACGGACCGATTTGTACTATCGGTTGAAGAAGAGCGGCAGGGAAATCCATCGAATCGGCGATTGCCTCGCTCCGCGAACGGCAGAAAATGCCATTCTGGAAGGATTTGAATTAGCCGCGAAACTGTAGTGAGGTGAACCTATGAACCCGCCTGGGATCGCATCTCAAGGAGTTGTTGCCACTCTGCCTGGCGAGATGCCGGTCGACGAAGCCGGGGCGGAACTGCTCAGGCAAAATGCCGCCGCCGCGCTAGTGTACAGTGAAGAGGTTACTTTTTCCGGCTGCATCACCACGGAAACCATTTTGCAGGCGATGCTGGAGAAAAAAAGCGGCGTGCCCATTTCCGCACTCTGTTCGACGGATGTGCGGCACATTCAGACGGAGGAGTGGCTATCGCTGAACGAGGAGGAAGTGGAACGGCTCTATTACGACCGTGGCACCACCTGTATTCTGTTTGCTGGCGATAAGCCGTAGTAGTCGACCAGCTCTTCCGCCTCTTCCAGCCGTTTCTGCAATTCTGCCAATTCCGTCACGTCCCGCACATTGCTTGGGAGAGTCAGGCGTCGGCAAAGGGGTGCTGGCAAAGTACTTGCACGAGAACAGCAAGCGGAAGGACCAGCCGTTCGTGCATATCAACTGTGGGGCGATCCCTGCCAATCTGCTGGAATCGGAGCTGTTTGGCTATGAGGCAGGCGCTTTTACCGGAGCGGAAAAACGGGGAAAGATCGGGTTGATCGAGTCGGCGGACAAAGGGACGCTGTTTTTGGATGAAATTGCGGAAATCCCCCTCTCTCTCCAGGTGAAAATTCTTGAGGTGATTCAGGAGAAAAAATTCATGAAGGTTGGCGGGAAGCGGCCGATTGAAGTGGACGTGCGGATTATCGCCGCCACCCACCGGGATCTCAAGCAGATGGTGAAGGAAGGAAAATTTCGCGAGGATTTGTTTTACCGCATCCACGTCATCCCGATCTATTTGCCGGCGCTTCGATACCGCCAGGAAGACTGCAAAAAGCTGATTGAGCACTTCTTGCAGTATTATAACAGCAAATTCGGCCGCAACGTGCAACTGGAGGAGGAAGCGCTTCAGATCCTGCTTGCCTATCATTGGCCCGGTAACGTGAGAGAGATCGAAAATCTTATGGAGCGATTGGTCGTCACCGTGGAACAAAACCGAATCCGCGTGCAGGATTTGCCCGATTACCTGCAGGAGAATCCTGGTTCCGGAGAAGTGCTGGCGAAAAAGATCATGCCGCTCAAGGAGGCGGTCGAACAGGTGGAAAAGCAGATCCTCACACTTGCCTGGAAGCAGTACAAAACCTCGCGGAAAATCGGACGGGCACTGGGAATCAACCAGGCCACGGTTTTACGTAAAATGAACAAGTGTCAAATCGGCAACCCGGAGGACAGGGTGTGAGCAAATTCTCTGTCTTGACGCGGGTCAGTCTAGGTAATTCACAAATCGACAAAAGGAATTTGCACGAGATTTTTGCTGCAACCATATATATCTGACAATTCAAAATAATTAAATCGAATTTTATTAAAACGCTTACATTTCAAGGAGGAATGAAAAGATGCGCACCGATGTGAGAGTCAGCGAAAGACTGGCCGAGGCTCATACTTTACCAGCCTGGCTCTATACCGACCCTGACGTCCTGGAAGTGGAAAAAAGGTTGATCTTCAGCAAGACCTGGCAGTACGTCGGCCACACCAGCCAGCTCCAGCAGCCGGGCGACTACTTTACTGTTGAAGTTGTGGACCGGCCAATCATTGTTGTGCGCGGCCAGGACGGACAGATCCGGGCATTTTACAACGTCTGTACCCACCGGGCATCAAAGCTGGTGGAGGGGCAAGGAAACGCAAGCATCTTCTCCTGTCCGTACCACGCCTGGACCTTTCAACTGGACGGCAGTTTGCACAGGGCGCCCAACATGAAAGGCGTGGAAAACTTCGATCCCAAGGATTTTTGTCTGAAGCCTGTCAGACTGGAAGTCCAGGAATCCTTTATCTTCGTGAATCTGAATCCAAACGCTCGCCCCATGTCGGAGGTGTTTGCCGGCCTATTTGAAGGTTTTAAAAAATTCGGGTTTGCAAACTTCAAGCGGGCGAGAGTGGTTGAAACGATTTGCCGGGCGAACTGGAAAGTGGGGATCGACAACTACCTGGAATGTGACCACTGTCCCATCATCCACAAGGAATTTGTGCGAAAGTTGGAGATGGAAGACTACGAAATCAGCATTTTTGACAACTACTCATACCAGGGTGCCCCGCTGAAAGGGCAAAATGCGGATAATTTCCCTGTGGGCAAGGGAGGGCGTTATTACTGGTTGTTCCCCAACATGTGGTTCTCTTCCGATCCGGGACCGGCAAACATATCGATTCATCAATCCATCCCGATTGACTATCGGACGACGAAGTACATTTACACCACCTTCCTGATGGAAGGGACGGACGAGAAGGAAGCAGAAGCGCTGTTTGCGTATGATGACGTGCTGCGCAAGGAAGACCGCGATATTTGCGAAATGGTGCAAAAAGGTCTGGAAACCGGCGCTTACACACAAGGCAGATTTTCCTTGACAGAAAATTGTGTTCATCACTTCCATCTGCTCGTGCAAAACGCCTTGCAGGAAGCTTTGGATCTCCCCTCGAAGTGAGGGGAGCCACCCTGCCGGAATGAGGTGCGCCAACCGCCTGAATGAGGGGGTGATTGAGGGGAAGCCAACCGGTGAAACAAGGGTGTGCCGGCCTGCCTGGAACGGCAGGCGCAAATTCAATTTTCTGAGTTTTGTAAATTTTATAAAAATGTTAAGGTTTCCTTGGTTCTTTGAAAATTTTGGAAAGATGGTGAATGCCAATGATGGTGGAAAAAGAGAGTGGCACGCAATTGCGGCGAGCGATGAAAAGCCGCCACTTGTTCATGCTTTCGCTGGGAGGGGTGATCGGCACAGGGCTGTTTTTGGGTTCCGGTTATACAATTGGCCAGGCAGGTCCCGGGGGGACGATCATCGCTTACCTGGTATCCGGGTTGCTGGTGTATTTAGTGATGGCGTGTCTGGGCGAATTGTCGATCGTGATGCCGGTATCCGGTTCCTTTCAGGCGCATGCAACGCGCTTTATTGGGCCTGCCACCGGTTTCGCGGTAGGATGGGTGTACTGGATGAGCTGGGCGACAACAGTTGGCTCAGAGTTTACCGCAGCCGGCATCCTCATGCAGCGATGGTTCCCGGATACGCCGGTTTGGGTTTGGAGCGCTGTCTTTGTCGTGCTGCTGTTCACCCTGAACGCATTGACTACAAAAGGATTTGCTGAGGCGGAATACTGGTTCGCCGGGATCAAGGTCTTGGCTGTTCTGCTCTTCATCGTAATCGGCGGCGCCTTTATTTTCGGACTTATTAGCGTCGAGGGAAGGCCGGCGCCATTCTTGAGCCACTTTACCGGCGAGGGAGGACTCTTTCCCAATGGATTTACCGGCGTGTTTATTTCACTGATGACAGTTGTCTACGCTTTTCAGGGAGCGGAAGTCATGGGGATTGCCGCCGGTGAGACGGAAGATCCGGATAAAAACATTCCCCGCGCGGTTCGAAACATCGTCTTTCGCGTAATCATTTTCTACTTGCTCACCATGTTCGTGTTGTCCGCTATCGTTCCGTGGCAGGAAGCCGGGTTGCTGGAAAGCCCGTTTGTGACCGTTTTTGATATGGTTGGCATCCCGTTTGCTGCAGATATCATGAATTTCGTGATCTTGACTGCACTGCTTTCCGTCGGGAATTCCGGTTTGTACGCCAGCACCCGCATTCTCTGGTCGCTTTCCCAGGACGGCATGGCTCATCGCGTTTTCGGCAAGTTGACGAAACGTGGAGTTCCGTTGGTCTCGCTGTTTGTTACGCTCGGTTTTGCCCTGCTGTCTCTGTTGTCCAGTGTCGTGGCACCTGAAACAGTCTTCATGCTTCTTTATTCCGTCAGCGCGATTGCGGGCACCCTTACCTGGATGACCATCGCCCTGGCGCAGTACAGGTTCCGCAAGCGGTACATTCAGGGAGGCGGAAAGGTGGAGGATCTGAAATTTGCTGTGCCGTTTTTCCCGCTTGTCCCGATTCTTTGCATCCTGATGTGTCTGTTTATCTTCGGCTTTACCTTCTATGACCCGACGCAGCGCTCCTCCTTCCTGATCGGGGTTGCGTTCGTTGTCGCCTGCTATCTGTACTACCACTTCTGGCATTCAAAAAGGAAGGTTCAGCCCCAGCCGGTCGACGCTGATCAGGAAGCGCCACCATCCGCAATTTAGCTCTACCAACTGCGCAGTTGAAAGAAAACGGTTTGCCAAACTCCCTAGTCCAAGCACCCTTGTTTTCAGCCCTCGGCACGATCTCGGATGGTGCGGGGGCTGAACTGCTTTCCAATTCCCTTATGGATAAAGTGTATAGCCTCAGCAGAAGATTCTGGCGAATTTTTTGTTCAGTCTACACAATAGCTTTATGAGAAACATTATGGAATAATAAAAATGGCAATTGCCGAAAAATTTTGACGAACGAAGGGAGAGCGAGGATGAACCAATTCACCGTGATCGGGTCTGGAACGATGGGCAGAGGCATCGCGTACGTCGCAGCGCTTGCCGGTTTTCGCGTGCATCTGCAGGATGTAAGCGAGGAAGCCCTGTCCAAAGCGAAGGACTACATCGAAAGGGAGATGAGAAAAAGCGCGGAGCGGGGGTACGCCGATCCGGAAAAGGTGGAGAAGGCGCTTGGCAACATCATTTACACCACAAGCCTGGAAGAGGCGGCCCAATCAGCGGACATCGTGGTGGAAGCGGTGTTTGAGCTGATTGATTTGAAAGTGGAAGTCTTCAAAAAGCTGGATCAGTATTGTCCCGAGCATGCCGTGCTGGCCACCAACACGTCCACGATGAGCCCGACGGAGATCGCGGCTCAAACCAGCCGGCCGGACAAATGCCTGGCCATGCATTTCTTCAATCCGGTACACAAGATGAAGCTGATTGAGATTGTGCGCGGTCTGGACACATCGGATGAAACCGTGGCGATCGCCAAACAAGTGGCGGCCAGGTTGGGCAAGGAAACCGTGGAAGTCAACGAGTTTCCCGGATTTGTCACCAGCCGGATGAACTGCCTGATCGGCAACGAGGCGATGAACATGCTGATGGAAGGCGTCGCCTCGGCGGAAGACATCGACAAGGCGATGAAGCTGGGCCTGAACCACCCCATGGGCCCGCTGGAACTGGCCGATTTGGTCGGCCTGGACACCCGGCTGCGCAACATGGAATACCTCTACCAGACGCTGGGAGAAAAGTACCGTCCCTGCCCGCTCTTGATCAAGTACGTGAAAGCCGGCCGGCTGGGGCGGAAGACGGGCGCGGGCTTCTACGAGTACACGCCGGATGGGCAGATCAAAAAATAGGCAGCAGATAAGCAGAAAACGCGCAAGGAAAGGGTGATGGCTGGATGAACATCCTGGTTTGCATCAAACAGACGTTCGACACGGAGGAAAAAATCACCTTGGCAAACGGCCGGATCAGCGAAGAGGGCGTTGAGTTCATTCTCAATCCCTACGATGAATACGCCGTGGAAGAGGCGGTCCGGATCAAGGAAGCGCAAGGGGCGGACGTGACCGTGCTCACCGTCGGGCCGAGCCGGGCGGAAAGCGCGCTGCGCACCGCGCTGGCCATGGGCGCGGACAAGGCGGTGCTGGTGGAAGCGGAAGGGCTGGAGCTGGACGAGCACGCCCTCGCCAAACTGATTGCCGCCGCCGCAAACAAGCTGGGGCCGTTTGACCTGATTCTCGGCGGCAACATGGCGGTCGATTCCGGCGCCGGACAAGTCGCCATCCGCGTCGCGGAGGAACTGGGCATCCCGCACGTGTCGACCATTACCAAACTGACGCTGGAGGGCGGCAAGGCGGTCGTCGAGCGGGACGTCGAAGGCGATCTGGAAGTGGTGGAAGTGGCGCTGCCGTTTCTCGCCACCGCCCAGCAAGGGTTGAACGAACCGCGCTATCCCTCCCTGCCGGGCATCATGAAGGCGAAGAAAAAGCCGCTGGAGCGCTGGGCGGCGGAAGACCTCGGGTTCAACCCCGACGAGCTGGAGATTCGCACGAAAGTGACGGAACAATTCCTGCCGCAGAAAAAACAGGCGGGGCGCATTCTCGCCGGAGACATCGGCCGGCAGGTGAAGGAGCTGGCGCAACTGCTCCGCAGCGAAGCCAAAGTGATCTGAGCAAGGGAGGAACACGCGATGAGAAACGTGCTTGTTTTGGCGGAAGCGACGTCAAGAGGAGTGAGAAGCGTATCCTTGGAGGCGCTGACCGTGGCGCGGAAGCTGGCGGAAGGCGGGCAGGTCGTCGCCGCGTTGTTTGGACCAAGCGACGCCGCGCACCGCGAGGCGATCATCCGCTGCGGCGCTGACAGGCTGTACTTGGCGGATGCGCCGGAGCTGGCCGCCTACAACGCCGACGCTTACGCCCAGGCTTTGACGCAATTGATTCGGGTAGCAGAGCCGGATGTGATCCTGCTCGGCCACACCGCACGGGGCAGGGATCTGGCGCCGCGCGTGGCCGCACGCCTGGGGCTGGGCCTGGTGACGGACTGCACCGGCGTGGAGGTTGAGGAGGGCCAGGTGGTGTTTACCCGGCCGATTTACGCAGGGAAAGCATTCCAGAAAAAGGTCTTTGTTGAAGGGAAAATCTTTGCCACGCTTCGCCCCAACAACTTTCCGGTCGAGGAACAGCCGGTGCAGACGGAAGTGGCCGCCTTCCAGCCGGAGATCAAGGATTTGCGCACGGTGGTCAGGGAAGTGGTGCAAAAAGCCGTCAGCGGGGTGGACCTCAGCGAGGCGAAAATCATCGTGTCCGGCGGCCGCGGGGTGAAAAGCGCGGAAGGGTTTAAAACGCTTCAGGAACTGGCGGATGTGCTGGGGGGAGCGGTCGGCGCCTCGCGCGGAGCATGCGATGCGGGGTATTGCGATTACTCGCTGCAAATCGGCCAGACCGGCAAGGTGGTCACGCCGGATCTGTACATTGCCTGCGGAATTTCCGGCGCGATCCAGCATTTGGCCGGAATGTCCAACTCGAAGGTGATCGTGGCGATCAACAAGGATCCGGAAGCGCCCATTTTCCAGGTGGCCGACTACGGGATTGTGGGGGACCTGTTTGAAGTGGTTCCGCTGTTGACCGCCGAGTTGAAAGCGATGCTGCAGGCAAGTCACGTGTAGAGCACAGGATGAAGATGAAGAGGATGCCATGAACCAGAGTGTTGCCAAGGCGTTAAGGCTTTTGCAGTTTTTTACCCCGGAGCGTCCGCGGCTGACGCTGGCGGAAATCTCCAGATTGTCCGGTTTGTCGAAACCCACGGCGTACCGTCTGTTGAAAGCGCTTGAAGAAGAAGGGTTTCTCGCCCGAAACAGCATCGACCACGAAGACAAGCAGTATCAACTGGGGCTTCGCCTGTTTGAACTGGGGAACCTCGTCGCCGAGCAGCTGGAAGTGCGAAAAATTGCCCGGCCGTACATGGAACGGCTGCGCGATGAAGTAAACGAAGTGGTGCATCTGGTCATACTCGACCGGGGACATGCGGTGTACGTGGAGAGAGTGGAAAACGACCGGCCTATGAGCCTGTTCACCCGGATTGGCCTGAGGACACCCCTGTACGTAGGATCTGCCCCGAGGTTGCTGCTCGCTTACATGGAGGAAACCGAACGGGAAGAGATTTTGCGCCAGATGAAATTGCAGCCGTACACGGAAGCGACGATCACCGACCCGGCCGAATTGCGCAAGGTGCTGGAGGAGATTCGGAACAGAGGCCATTCGATCAGCTATGGGGAGCATGTGCCAGGGACGCTGGGATTGTCGGTTCCGATTCGCGACCATACGGGCAGCGTCATCGCTTCGCTTACCATTGCGATTCCCGGACACAATTTTACCAGCGAGCAGATCGAATACCTGATCGCCAAGTTAAAGCAAACGGCTCGGGAGATTTCCCGAAAGTGCGGATTCAGTGAGAACGAGTAGGTCCAAACTTCAACGATTCTGTTTTGCCGGCATTCTTCCAGAACAACCATCCTCTAAAACACGGTCATTCTTCTCTGAGAAGGCTTCGATAGAGGTTTTCTTATTAGTCCGCATAATGAAATGGCGTTTTGATTATTGAAACGAAAAAACTGGTGAAGGAGGAAAGTAGGATGATCTCTCCGTCGGAAATGAAGAAATTAAAAACGCCGGAACAAGCGGTTGAGATGATCCAGGATGGGGATTCGCTGTTGGTTGGAGGCTTTGGTTTGTGCGGCATGCCGTTTACCCTGATTGATGCGATTGCGGCACAAGATCGGGCGAGAAACCTCACCGTGATCAGCAACAACCTGGGCGAACCCGGAAAAGGCCTGGGAAAGCTTCTGCTGACCGGCCATTTGAAAAAGGCGGTCGGCTCCTATTTCACCACCAACCGGGACGCGGTGAAGGCGTGGAAGAAGGGCGAATTGGAAATCGAACTGATTCCCCAGGGGACGCTGGCCGAAGCCATCCGCGCAGGAGGAGCGGGCATTGCCGCGTTTTACATCAAAACCGCGGTTGGCACGAAATTGGCTGAAGGAAAGGAAGAGCGCGTGTTCAACGGAGAGCGGTACATCTTGGTGGAAGCGATCCGCGCGAGAGTGGCGCTGATCAAGGCGTACAAGGCGGATACGCTGGGCAATCTCATCTACTCCAAGACGGCGCGCAATTTTAACCCGATGATGGCGACAGCGGCTGATCTGGTGATTGCGGAAGTGGATGAAATCGTGGAAACGGGAACGCTGGATCCGGAAGCCATCGTCACGCCGCACAACTACGTCGATGTCGTGGTGCTCAGCCGCTATCACAAGGTGGGGGGTGTGTACATTGAAAAATAACCATCCCGCTCGCGTGCGGATTGCCAAGCGCATTGCCCGCGAACTGAAGGCAGGACAAGTGGTCAATCTTGGCGTGGGGATTCCCACGTTGATCCCTGATTATTTGCGACCCGACCAGGATGTATTCCTGCAGTCGGAAAACGGCCTTTTGGGCATGGGGCCGACTCCGCCAGCCGAGGAAATCGACATGGACCTGATCAGTGCCAGCAAGCATCCCATCACGTTCGGCAAAGGGGCTGCGCTTTTCTCCAGTTCCGATTCGTTTGTGATGATCCGCGGCGGACATGTGGACGTCGCCGTGATGGGGGCCCTGCAAGTCAGCGAAAAAGGAGAGATCGCCAACTGGGCGGTGCCGGGCGAAGACATTCTGGGCGTCGGAGGAGCGATGGATCTGGTTGCGGGGGCGAAAAAAATCATCATTGCCACCATGCATGTCAACAAAGACGGGCAGCCGAAGCTGGTGAGAGAGCTCACCTACCCGACGAGCGGCGTGCGTTGCGCCGAGTTGGTCGTCACGGAAAAAGCGGTGTTTGCCATTGAAAACGGAACCATGGTGTTAAAGGAAATCGCCGAGGATACGAACCTGGAGGAAATCCGGCGGTTGACGGAAGCCCGCTTTGAGGTGGCGGCCGACGTCATGCCGATGCTTGTCTGAACAGAAAAGACTGGAGGGGAGTGGTGACATGAGTTTTCAAAACATACTGACAGCGGTGGAGGATGGCATCGGGGTCATTACCATCAACCGGCCTGAAGTGCGCAACGCCTTGAACCTGGATACTCTGCGCGAGATCGAACAAGCGCTGGATGAGTGGCGAAACAATCCGGATGTGCTGGTGGTCATCTTTACCGGTTCGGGGGAAAAGTCGTTTGCGGCGGGAGCGGACATCGCCCAGTTGCACAAGCGAACGATGGTGGAAGCCTTGCAGCCCAACATGACGGCCACCTACCGCAAAATCGAGGAGTACGAAAAGCCGACGATTGCCGCGATCAACGGCTACGCCTTGGGCGGCGGATTGGAGCTTGCCCTCGCATGCGACATCCGCGTGGCCGCGCTCCATGCAAAAGTTGGCCTGCCGGAGCTGAATCTGGGGATCATCCCGGGGGCCGGCGGGACACAGCGGCTGTCGCGCATCATTGGAAAGGGCAGAGCGATGGAGCTGATTCTGACAGGGGAGATCATCACCGCGGAAAGGGCGGAGCAAATCGGGCTGGTCAGCCGGGCGGTTCCCCTGGAAGAACTGTTGCCGGTGGCCAAAGCGTATGCGCGCAAAATCTGCGCCAAGGGGCCGTTGGCTGCCCGGCTGGCCAAGGCGGTTGTGCATCACGGAACCGACATTGAAACGGGGACCGCGCTGTTTTTGGAGAAGCTGGCCCAAACCGTGCTGATGGGCTCCGAAGACAAGCGGGAAGGCACGCTGGCATTTCTGGAAAAACGCACGCCGCAGTTCAAGGGAAGATAACCATCGAAAAATGATACGTCAAGGAGTTGTGGGAAACATGGATTTCCGTTTTTCAGAAGAAATTGAATTGTTGCGCAAAACAGTCAGGGACTTTGTCCAAACGGAAGTGGAAGCTGTCGCAATGGAGATCGAAGAAAAGGACGAGATTCCGGAACACATCGTGCAAATGTCGAAGGATATGGGCCTGTTCGGTTTAAGCATCCCCGAAGAGTACGGCGGTCTCGGGTTGGACATGGTCGGCAAGTGCGCCATCTACGAAGAGCTGGGCAAAACCCACAACGGCTTTACCACGCTGATCGGCGCCCATACGGGAATCGGCACGGTGGGGATTGTGGAACTGGGGACGGAAGAGCAGAAACGCCGGTACCTGCCGAAAATGGCCACCGGCGAATGGATCGGCGCCTTTGCCTTGACCGAGCCGAGCGCCGGTTCCAACGCCGCCAACCTGAAAACCACCGCGGTGCGAAAGGGCGACCGGTACATCATCAACGGCTCCAAGCACTACATCACCAATGCCGTAGTCGGACACGTCTTTACCGTCATGGCCGTGACCGATCCGAGCAAGGGGGCGAAGGGGATTACCTCCTTTATCGTCGAAAAGGATTTCCCCGGCTTTAAATTGGGCGCGGTTGAGCGCAAAATGGGCCTGCGCGGTTCCCACTCGGCGGAGCTGTTCTTTGAGGACATGGAGGTTCCGGTGGAAAACGTGCTCGGCGAAGAGGGCAACGGGTATGTGAATGCGTTGAAAATCCTCGCCAACGGCCGCGCCGGGCTGGCCGCAAGAAACCTTGGCTCCTGTGAAAAACTGCTGCAACTCAGCATGGAATACGCCATGCAGCGGGAGCAGTTCGGCAAGCCGATCTTTGAACAGCAAGCCGTGCAGCACATGCTGGCGGAAATGGCGATGGAGATAGAAGTGTTGCGCTCGATCACGTACCGCGTCGCCTGGATGGCCGATCAGGGCATGCGGGTGGTCAAGGAAGCGGCGATTGCCAAGCTGTACGCTTCCGAAGTGTACAACCGGATTGCCGATCTGGCGGTGCAGATCCACGGCGGCATCGGCTACATGCGCGATTACCCGATCGAACGCTTCTACCGCGACGCGCGGATTACCAAGATCTACGAAGGAACGAGCCAGATTCAGAAGAATATCATCGCCGCCGAATTGAAGCGGGAATTTGCGAAATAGAAAGCGGCGGTTTCCGGTGCGGAGCGCAGTGATTGCTGCCGGTGCGGGCCGCCCGCTTGGCGGCACCGGCGCGATCCGGGTGTGACATACGGATGCACGAGCTGGAAACGGCGCGGCAGCCGTTGCAATTTGGTCACGCTTAGCGGCCAAGGGCTTTCGGACGATTGTGGAAAACTTGCGGATGGAATGCGGAAAGGAGTGTTGGGATGAGCAGGCCAAAAGTATTGCAGATTCTTTCCATGTACCACGAGGCGGGCGAGCAGATTCTGCACGAGGGAGCGGAAGTGATTCGCACCGACAATTACGACGTGGCTCATCTCTGCGAGCTGGCCAGGGATGTGGATGGCATCGTGCTGCGGGCGCCAGCGAGGATCACCAGGGAAATCATTGACGCCGCTCCCCGCTTGAAAGTAATCTCAGGCGCCGGTGTCGGGCTCGACAATATCGACGTGAAATACGCCACCGAGAAAAAAATCCCCGTGTTGCACGCGCCTGCGGTAAACGGTGTTTCCACGGCTGAGCATGCCGTGATGCTGATCATGGCGCTCAGCAAGTCCCTGATTCCGTTTCATCAGGAGATGAGCAGAGGAAACTACCATTCGCGGATGAGCCTGACCACGCGGGAATTGCGGGGCAAGCGCGCGGGAATCGTCGGGTTCGGCAGCATCGCCAAGGAAGTGGCCAAACGGCTGAAGCTCGGTCTGGAAATGGAAGTGACGGCCTGGGTCAGACAGTACGACGAGAAAAAACACGGGATCGCCAAGCAGTGGGGAGTGGAGATCAGCACGGATTTGGACAAAATTTTCGCCGAGTCTGATTTTGTCTCGCTGCACATTCCGCTGAACGAGCATACCAGAGGAAGCATCAACCGGCATCATTTTTCCCTGATGAAACCAACGGCCTACCTCATCAACACGGCGCGCGGGGGAGTGGTCAATCAGGACGATCTGTACGAAGCGTTGAGAGCCGGGCTAATCGCCGGTGCCGGACTGGACGTGTTTGACCCGGAACCGCCGCCGCAGGATCTGCCGCTTTTGTCCCTGCCCAACGTGATCGTCACTCCGCACGTAGGCGGCACCACACAGGAAAGCAACTACCTGATGGCGACCACGGTGGCCAAAAACGTGCTGCGGGTGTTGAACGGGGAAAGGCCGGAGCACATCGGCAATCCGGAAGTGCTGCAGCCGGACAGAACCTAAATTTCCGCAAGAAGGAGCAAGCGTATGAGAAATTATTCGGTAGCGTTGATCCCGGGTGATGGAATCGGCGTCGACGTCATCCGGGAAGGGCAGAAGGTGCTGAATGCCATCTGCGAGATTGACGGCGGAATCAAGTTGGAGTATCAGCATTTTGACTGGAGCTGCGCGTATTATCTCAAGCACGGCAAAATGATGCCGGACAACGGGTTGGACCAACTGAAAGACTTTGACTCCATTTATCTCGGCGCCGTCGGTTACCCCGGCGTGCCCGACCACGTCTCACTATGGGGGCTGTTGTTGCCGATCCGCCGCCAGTTTCAGCAGTACATCAACATCCGGCCGGTGAAGCTGTTGCGCGGCATCAAATCGCCGCTGGCCGGCCGGGGCCGGGAAGACCTGGATTTTGTCGTGATCCGGGAAAACAACGAGGGCGAATACTCCAACATGGGCGGCCGCATTTACGAAGGCACCGACCAGGATATGGCGATTCAGAACAGCGTGTTTACCCGTGCCGGAGTGGAGCGCGTGCTGCGCTACGCTTTCCGGCTGGCGCAACAGAAGGGCAGGCGGAAGCGGCTGACGGCAGCGACCAAATCAAACGGCATCAACTATACCATGCCGTTCTGGGATGAGTACGTGCGCAAGATCAATCAAGAGTTTCCCGATGTCCAGACCGACATCGTGCACATTGACGCGCTGTGTGCTTTCTTCGTGACGAAACCGGACACGTTTGACGTGGTGGTCGCGTCCAACCTGTTCGGCGATATTTTGACCGATTTGGGCGCGGCCATCATCGGCGGTCTGGGCATCGCGCCTTCCGGAAACATCAACCCGGAAAAGAAATTCCCGTCTATGTTTGAACCGGTGCACGGCTCGGCTCCCGACATCGCCGGAAAAGGGATCGCCAACCCGGTTGCCGCGATCTGGTGCGCCAGCATGATGCTGGAGCACTTCGGCGAAACCCAAGCCGCCGAAGCGATCATGGAAGCCGTTCAGGACGTGCTGGAAGAAGGCAAAGTGGTCACTCCCGACCTCGGCGGCAAGGCAACCACCGAAGAAGTGGGCGACTGCATCTGCCAGAAGCTGCGGGAAAAATTGCGGTAAGGCTTGTAAAACGACAAGGCTTTTTACAGCTTGCCAGACAAAGTAAACGAAGAATTGGTGAAGCCCAATTCCTGTTCCGTAAAAGGAACTTGGGTGCAGAAAACAGTGCCAGAAGGGTTCGCTCCTTCTGGCACTGTTGGTGTTGCAGAACGCTAAGCGGAGATGAGAATGAAAAACCTCACCGATACGATGAGGTTTCTCACAGCAAGTTTCACATGTTGACCAATTTCTCCGTTTTCTCTTTATTCCAAGGGAACAGTAATCTCCAGCCCCTTGGTTAGATCGGCAGGCAGTTCATCTTGATCTAGACTGGCAGGGCGTATGGTAATCGATTTCGGCAATTCCTTTACAGGTTGGTAAATCACTTTCCAATCGGCAGTTGCCTTCTCACCGTCCGATTTCAATTCTCCCATTGATGAGCTAAGAAGATCAAATGTATTTCCTTTATCATCCACCACTTCAAACACATCAAACATGGGGGAAGGGGACCCGCTTGGTTGAATGATTTGGCCGACTAATTCAATGGAATTAATGGAGAATGTGACCTTTTCCAGAAAGAGTGTCGTGTCATTATACGTTTTTGTCAGCATTGGCAGGAATTGTTGATTGGTAGAATCATTTTTCACGATCGGGAAGGAAAAGGACCACTCTCCCTTTGCATTGCCAATCTTTTGGATCATGAGATCGAACTGGAACTTCTCGGGCAGCGGTTCACTCGTTCTGAAGTTGATCACTCCCACGGCCTTGTGGTCATCAATATGGCGACTGGCTCCGCCAGTTCCCCAACTTTCAGGAGTGGTTCCATTAATTTTAATCATTTTTGTTAGAGCAAGCAGGTCAGGCAATTTTTCTTGAGACTCCACAACATAGCCAACGGAAATTTGCACCCCATCATAAAACGCTTCGGTGATCGTAACCGTGATGTCGCGATCGGTTGCTGTTTTCTGAATATCCGAGACGATGCCTTTTTCGTGAGCCAATTGGAGCCCGTCATCTCCAACCAGATGAAACACAGACTGAACGAAAGGAATTTGCTTTAGCGTTTCCGCAAAGCTGGGGGAAGTCAGACCCGCTCCGACCACAACACAGAGCGATGCTGCGGTCGCTGCCGTCATAACGGACACTCTTTTGAAATTCTTCTTTCTTTTTGACTGTACAGCGGGTGCGAAATTTTGCGCTGACGCTAGCGCAGCTCCCGTTTTCCCTTTTCTGTGTTTCTCCAATTTTTCAAACACACGTCTTTTGAACTTTTCAACGTCTACCGTATGCTGCTCGTGACAACGTTTAGCTGCTTTGATTTGCTGTTCGAAGCTCATCATATTCCTCCTCCCATGCTTTTCTTAAAATGTTTCTGCCTCGTGCCAGCCGCGACTTAACGGTTCCTTCGCTTTTCCCCAGTATCTCGGAAATTTGTTTTACTGGTAACTCTTCAAAATAATACAGGATGATGGGAGTACGGTAGGGTTCGGGGATTTTCAGAATACATTCGTACATTTTTTGGTTCGAGTCGAATACGAAAAAGCTGTCTTCGGAACTCATGTGCGCTCGCTCAGGCAACAGTGTGGTTACAATTTCCCTCCAACCTTTCCGTTGCGCCATCCTGCACTCGTTTATGACAATTCTCGCGAGCCAGGGGAAGGGATCACATTCGTCCTTGAATTGATCCATCTTTTCGTAGGCCTTGATAAAAGCATCCTGCACCCGATCTTCTGCTTTTGTCCATTCACGGACGTAAGCATATGCGAGGCGAACCAGGCGCTGGGTGTATAAATCCATCCATGTTTCCAGTCGTTTTTCACGATTCAATTTTGTCCTCACCAACCTTTCACCTGTATTATGCAAAAAGGCAAAATCAGGTTCCCTGTGTTTTAAAAAACTTGAACATTTCTTCCAAGCTCAATGGAATGTGAATGTCAATCAAACTATTGACCGCCGTGCTCATCAAAAAATCGATTATCAGCGCAGCGAACTGGCGTTGTTGAAAATAATTTCCAATCTGCAGCTTCATTCGATCATGATCAAATAAAAAAAAAGCTCATCAAGAGCGATCAGCGATCAATTGATGGTGCGGATGAATGTCGCTTTTTCACATTCAATTGTGAAGAGATGCGCAAAGATGCCACACTGGCCAAAATCAACATCAAGGTAGTAAAGATATAGGAAACCAGATGTGTGCCAAAATGCTCATAGCTCCATCCTCCCAGAAAGGAACCGATTGCCCCGCCGACTTGATGAAAAAAGTATGACCAGCCGTACAAAATCCCCACCCATTTGACTCCGTAAATATCGCCCAGAATCGCCGAAGAAAGTGCCGTGCTTCCGGCCCAAACCAGACCGCCAATGGCAGCGACCAGGTACAACTGCCAGGGCGCAATGGCCAAAACCAGACCCAGAAAGCCCAATCCCCGGACAAAATAAATCGAACTCAGCAAAAATTGCCGTGGGATACGATCGGAGAGGGGACCCAGGAACAATGTGCTAAACACAGCGACCACACCAATCATCCCAATGCCGAAAGAAGCGGTGACATCGGAAAAGTGATGGTCTGTCAGCATGGGCACACCGTGTGACCCAAGCAGATTCATGCTGAGACCGCACACAAACATTCCAAAAGAGATTTGCCAGAATGGGGCTGTCTTCAGCGCATCCTTCCAGGCAGAAAGCACAACCGGAACTTCTCGTTTTTTACCCTGTGACTCCCCGTGTTGTCCGAACGTATCACTGCCTTCGGGAACTTCATCGCGGATGATGATGACGGAAGGAATCGTGATCAGGACAAAGATTCCGGCCAGCAGCATGAGCGTGTTGCGCCACCCGAAAAGATCGATTCCCCATGTGAAAATGGGATTCATGATGGCGATCCCCGCCATGGAGCCGGTGGAGAGGTAAAACAGCGCTTTTCCCCTTTGGCGCGTAAACCAGCGGCTGACCACGGGAGTGAAGGTCACCGGACTGGTAAAGGACAACCCCAGCGAGAACAACACGCCAAAGGAAATTGCAAAGTTCAGCATACTGTGTGAAAAGTACGTCCAGACGATGGAAAGGACAACGATTCCCACGCCGATCATCAGGACGAGGCGCGTGCCCAGCCATTCCAAAAGTCTGCCCGCCAACGGCATACCAATGCCGTAGACCAACATGCCGATGGCAATAATGACCGAAAGCGTCGTTCGATCCATGTCAAGATCGCTCAAGATCGGTTTAACAAACGGCCCAACCCCCAACCGGGTGCCCACTGTCATCAACGTGAGAACGGCGCAAACCAGTACGATGTTCCAGCCAAAATACCACTTTCCCTGTGAAGGATGACTGCTCATGTTAACTCCTTCTATCCTTTTATTTTTTATTTAACCCGCTTTTTTCTGTTCCGCTTTTCGAAAATTTTGAACTCAAGTTACGCAATACGACATGTTTGGGGGCAAATCCTTTTTCTTTCCCCCAGAACCGGCGAAAATTCTTCAGGATACGTTCTATCAATTAAAAGCTTGTTTTCGCAAGAACAAATTTGGCTGAAGATTGGTTACCCTAAAGCAAACAAACGCTTTAGGAGGAAAAGGATGCGGATCGGCTGCCATATCAGCATACGCAGGGGGTACGCGGAGGCGGCGCGAACGGCTCATGTGATCGGGGCCTCGGCGTTTCAGTTTTTTGCCAAGAACCCGCGCTCGCTTCGCGTCAAGGCGTTTGATGCGCGGGATGCGGCCGGATGCCGCGCGTTTTGCCGCGAGAACGGCTTAACGTCAATCATTCACGCGCCGTATCCGGTCAACCTGTGCGCGGAAGACCCCGCGTTGTCCGCGCTGACGGTGGATTGTTTGAAAAACGACCTGGAGATCGCGGAAGCATGCGGCTCGTTGGGCGTGGTGGTCCACTTCGGAAAAACCAGGGGGGATGACATGCTGTCCGGTTACCGGCGAATGATCGGGATGCTCAACCAGGTATTGCGCGGCTGGAGCGGACAGGCCAAACTGCTGATCGAAAACAATGCCGGGCAGGGCAGCCGGATGGGCACGAGCCTGGAAGAGCTGACCCAAGTGCGGCAGCTTTTGGATGAGCCGGACAAGACCGGTTTTTGTTTCGACACGTGTCACGCTTTTGCCAGCGGGTTGTGGCGCGGCGACGATTGGCCGCAGTTGGCCGAGAAGATGCGTCAGCTTGGCTATTTTTCCAGTCTGGTTGCGGTGCATCTGAACGACTCCGTCTACGCCAGCGGTTCCTGCCGCGACCGGCACGCGTCCATTGGGCAGGGGAGGATTGGCGACGCGGCGTTTGCCGCCTTGCTGGCCACACCGGAGCTGCAAGATGTCCCGTTTGTGCTGGAGACGCCGGGAGACCGGAGCGGAGGCCATCCGGAAGAGATGCGTCATGTCCGAAGTCTTGGAGAAAAGTTGGCACAGGGAACGCGGATGTGATACAGTGGGCATTGTGGTCACAAAGGAGTGGAAAGCATGAAAAAAAGAATCAAGGTGACAATCCGCGATTTTTCCTCGCTCAAGGAAAACCTCAACGATCCCGGGGAAATCTCCTTGTACGAAGCGGCAAACGGCAACATCTACGACGCCGAAATCGAACACGATGGGTTCGCCGTGGTCGATCTGACCGAGGAGGACTATATTGAACTTGCGCCGGGCGAGTATCAGCTGATGATCGAGGAGTGGACCGATGCGGGGAAAATCGGGGAGTGGACGCTGCAGACCAAATCCGATCCGGACGATGACACGGCGCTGTTGTACCGGCTCATTGACGCGGACGGGAACGAGAAGCGGAAGCCCGTTTCCCTGTCCAAGCAGGTCGTGGAACTTCTCGCCAAAACCTGGTTTGGCAAACCGGCAAAACCTTTACGAGGGGCATAGAAGCAAACGGAAAGCCGCTGTTTCCCTTGAAGGGAACCACAGCGGCTTCCTGCAGTTCGCGTCAGGTGTGTACTCCGGCACAACGATTCTTTTTTAAGCAAAATGCTTATTTTATGTTAGAATATTCAATATTATGCTTATGCTTAATTTTCGCCGCACAAGGGGGAGTTTTAAATGGGAGAACTGTACAAAGGCGCCGATCTGCTGCAAGTCGTTACACACGGGAAAAAACCTCCCAATTGTGATCTCACTTTACAGATTGAGGCAACTTCTGCTCAGGATGGCGTGGCGCGTGGCGTATGGAAAGTTGACCAAAAATTTATAAATGGAATCGGCGTGGCAATGGGCGGGTTTGTCGCCTCTGCGGCCGATATCATGATCGCGTATGCGATTGCTTCCAAATTAGGCCCTGACCAAAGCTTCGCCTCCATTGATCTGCACACGACCTTCCACCGGCCCGTCCTGCGGGGGGAGGTTGCGGTGGAGGCAAGGGTGGAACGAATGGGCAAGCAAGTCGCCTACGTCACCGCTGACTTGTTTCAAAACGACAAGAAAGTGGCAAGCGTCGTTTCCTCCGTCATGATTATCCAACAATGAATTTTGGGTTGTGGCGCAGGGATTCAGCGCCGGCCGAAAGCTTTCGCCGTGAGCGAAAAGACTGGGAGCGGGAAGACGAAAACCTGGAAAGATGAGAGCGGGAAAGGCAAAGCCGCTGGTTCCGGAAATGGAACAACAGCGGCTTTTTTGTTGCCTGAGAAAGCAATCCGGTTTTTCTTTCCGCGTCCGGAAAGAGAATCCAAAAGGAAAACTTTGTTGACCTGGACCTGCTGCCTGATGCCGAGACAGATCCGGAACTCCTACATTTCCTCCGGAGCGGCCAGGCCGAGCAGGCGCAAGCCTTCCTTCAGCACGATGACCACGGCGGCGACCAATTGCAGGCGGGTTGCCTGCACGGCTTCCTCTTCGGCCAGAATGCGCACATTCGCATAAAACTTGTTGAATGCCTGGGCGAGATCGATCACGTATTTGCCGATTTGCGACGGATCGAAATTGTCGGCGGCGCGCTGCACGACTTCCGGAAAGTTGCTGAGCAGGGTGATGATCGCCCATGCTTCCTTGCTGTCCAATGCGCCCTGGGCAAGTTCGGCGGCACGGCCGGGCTGGTAGTTGCCCTTGCGCAACAGCGAGCAGGCGCGCGCGTGCGTGTACTGCACGTAAGGCCCCGTTTCGCCGTCGAAGTTGAGCATTTCTTCCCAGGAGAAGTTGATGTCGTTCAGGCGGAAGTTTTTCAAGTCGTGGAAAATGACCGCCCCAACCCCTACCTGCCGTGCTACTTCGTCCTTGTTGGCGAGCGTCGGGTTCTTTTCCTCGATCACTTTTTTCACATCGGCGATGGCCTGGGCCAGCACTTCCTCCAGCAGGACGACCTTCCCTTTGCGGGTGGACATTTTCTTGCCGTCCTTAAGCATCATGCCGAACGGCACGTGGTGCATGTCAGCGGCCCAGGCGAAGCCCATTTTCTCCAGCACCTTGAACAGTTGCTGGAAGTGCAGGCGCTGTTCGTTGCCCACGACGTAGAGCGCCTTGGCAAAGTTGTAGGTCTCGTAGCGGTACAGGGCGGCAGCGAGATCGCGCGTGGCGTACAGGGTTGCGCCGTCCGACTTTTTGATCAGGCAGGCAGGCAGGTCGTACTCGTCCAGATTGACCACCAGCGCGCCCTCCGATTCGACGAGCAGCCCTTTTTCCTCCAGCAGTTTGACGACGCGGTCCATCTTGTCGTTGTAGAAAGCCTCGCCGTTGGTCGAATCGAAGGAGACGTTCATCAGGTCGTAAATCTTCATAAATTCCTTGAGCGATTCTTCGCGGAACCACTTCCACAGATGCAATGCTTCCGGATCGCCGTCTTCCAGCTTCTTGAACCACTCCCGGCCCTGATCTTCCAGCGACGGGTCCTTTTCCGCCTCTTCGTGGAAGCGGACGTAGAGGCTGAGCAGCTCCATGATCGGCGCTTCCTTGACCTTCTCTTCATCGCCCCAAAGACGGTAGGCCACGATCAGCTTGCCGAACTGCGTGCCCCAATCGCCCAGGTGGTTGATCCGCACCGGTTTGTAGCCCAGTTTTTCCATGATGTAGGCGATCGCGTTGCCGATGACGGTTGAACGCAGATGCCCCATGGAGAAAGGCTTGGCGATGTTGGGGGAGGAGAGGTCGATGACGACGTTTCTCCCTTGCCCCTGGTTGGTGCTGCCGTACTCGCTTCCCTGGGCGAGAATCGTGCCGATGACTTCCGCCGAGACGCTCTCCCGGTCGAGGAAGAGGTTGACGTAAGGGCCAACCGCTTTCACTTCGCGCAGCGGCGCGCCGCCGACCTGTTCCGCCAGTTCGGAAGCGATCGCGGGCGGAGCTTTGCGCAGTGCCTTGGCCAGTTGAAAACAGGGGAAGGCGATATCCCCAAATTGCGGGTTGGGCGGAGTTTCCAGCATGTTGCAGACGGTTTCCTGGTTAAAGCTGTCCAAGCCCATCCGGGCGAGTGCAGAGGCGATTTTCTCCGCTGCCTGTTGCTTGTAATTCATAAATCAAGGCTCCTTTCCATATCTGCCAAATAAAAAACCCCTGCGTCTCGTAGGAAAGAGACGAGAGGTTGTACTCCCGCGGTGCCACTCTTGTTGCCATTGTCCACGCTGCGTGGACAATTGGCCGCTTCACTCTGCGATAACGGGCAGTCCCGGCAATTCCCTACGCAATCCCAAAGGCGGGATCTTCAGGTTGCATCTCCAAGGGGCGTTTCCTCTCATGGTCTGCACCGGGCTTCCACCGTCCCCGATTCGCTGCCGCTTTCGCATGGAGTACTTTTCCTTTTCTGCGATGTTTCCGTATTTCGGAATTATTATAGCCAATCTGCCTTCCAACACGCAACTTATTCCTGCGGTTTTTGCAAAATCTTGTCCAATTGCTGAAAGTATTCGCGGGTCAGCCTCTCCCGCTCTTCCTGGCTCAAGCCGGGGTCGCTCATCCTTTTCTTGAACTGCTCCAGTTCGGCAAGCATGGCCCGTTCTGCCTGCGCCTCTTCCTCCAGGTCGTAGTTCTCGGAAGGATCAAAGGGAATCAGGCGGTTGTCATTGCCGCTGCGCAGGTAGGGGGAACGCCAGTTTTCCGGAAAACGGTAAGGCATCTCGCCAAAGATGAATCCCAGCACGTCGTCTGTTTGGAGGGGCAGAAAATGCTCGTACTCGTCCCAACGGCCGCCGGCCATCAGGTTGAGATGGGAAAAGAAGTAGCGCAGGTAGTGTTGGTTTGTCTCGCGGTGCTTGACCACGCTGTACGTTTCAAAGTCGTTTTGTTCCAGTATTTTTACCGTCTCCAGCGCGGAGATGAATGCATCCTTGTCGCAGGGAAGCAATGGATCCACAGCGTCTCTCTCCTTTGTTGTTCCACATTCCGTTGGACTTCCCCCATGATAGCAAATGGGACATAGGCTGGCAATGAAACGGGGCCGCTCCCAGGGCAAACAGGCAGGCAAATGGAAAAAAGAGCCCATTCAGGCTCTTTTACGGCGTGATCAGATTGTCGCACGCTTCGTTAATCGCACGAGCACCCGACGATGACCAGCAGAATAAACAGTACGAGTACCAGCGCAAAGTTGTCGCCGAAGAAACTGCTGCTGCAGTAAGAAGTACTCATGTTTGTTCTACCTCCTTTCCTTTATGCTCCAGTCTATACGCGGATGCTCATCTTGGTCTGGGCGAATGCCCCAGTTGCCGCAAAAAATGGGCGCAATGGCGGCAGTTGCAAAAAATAGACAAATTCTTGATTGACGCAGGGGAAGCGGGAGTGATAAGATACACTCAACATTACCAGAAACTCGCTTGAAACTTGAATATGGTTCGAAAACTCTTATCCAGAGAGGTGGAGGGACTGGCCCAATGAAACCTCGGCAACCGGTTTGACACGGTGCCAATTCCAGCAAAGCCCTGTGCTTTGGAAGATAAGAGGATGATTCGGGCGAAAAAATAACCAATTCGCGGGAAAATCCTCTCCTTATCACAGGGAGAGGATTTGTTTTTTGTCAGGCTGATGCGTGACAAAGGGAAACAGGAAAAGCGAAGACAAAGGAGCAGGTTGGATGAAACTTACGTTTACGGAACAACTGGAAAGAAAAATCCTGATTCTGGACGGGGCGATGGGGACGATGCTGCAGCAGGCCCAACTCTCCGCGGAGGATTTCGGCGGAGAGGAATATGAAGGCTGCAACGAGCTGTTAAACCTCACCCGGCCGGACGTGGTTCGCAACATCCACGAAACGTATCTGGAAGCGGGAGCAGACATCATCGAGACCAACACGTTTGGCGCCACCCGCGTCGTGTTGGCCGAGTACGGCGTCGCCGACCGCGACATCGAGATCAACATTGCCGCCGCAAAATTGGCGAGAGAGGCGGCGGATCGCTATTCCACGGCGGAGTGGCCGCGTTTTGTGGCGGGATCGATGGGACCGACGACGAAAACGCTCTCTTTGACCGGGGGTGTCACGTTTGACGAACTGGCGGAAGCGTACTTTCGCCAGGCAATGGGTTTGATCCAGGGCGGCGTCGATGTGCTGTTGCTGGAGACCGCTCAGGACACGCTCAATGTCAAGGCGGGCGGGATCGGCATCCGGAAGGCTTTTGCCGAACTGGGAAAGGAATTGCCTGTCATGATTTCGGGGACGATCGAGCCGATGGGCACGACGCTCGCCGGGCAGAACATCGAAGCTTTTTACGTCTCGCTTGAACACCTCAAACCGGTAACCATCGGGCTGAACTGTGCCACCGGTCCGGAATTCATGCGCGACCATCTGCGCACGCTGGCTCAGCTGGCGCAATGCGGCATCAGCTGCTATCCCAACGCCGGCCTGCCGGACGAGAACGGCCGCTACCATGAAACTCCGCACGGATTGGCGGCAAAAATGCGCGCTTTTGCCGAACAGGGCTGGCTCAACGTGGCAGGCGGGTGTTGCGGTACGACGCCGGCGCACATTCGGGCTCTGGCGGAAGCGCTGAAGGACGTAAAGCCGCGGACCGCGCAGGCAAGGCCAGTCAGCGCCGTGTCCGGGATTGAAGTGGTGTATGCCGAGGAAGACAACCGTCCGTTGCTCGTCGGCGAGCGCACCAACGTCATCGGTTCGCGAAAGTTTCGCGAGCTGATCGCGGCCGGGAAGTACGAAGAGGCTTCCGACATCGCCCGGGCGCAGGTGAAGCGGGGCGCGCAGATCATCGACATCTGCCTGGCGGATCCGGACCGGGATGAGTACGCCGACATGGAGAAATTTTTGCAGTTTGTCAGCAAAAAAGTAAAGGCGCCGCTGATGATCGACACTACCGATCCCCGTGTGATGGAGCTGGGACTGCGCTATTCGCAGGGCAAGGCGATTCTCAACTCGATCAACCTGGAAGATGGGCTGGAACGCTTCGAACAAGTCGTCCCGCTGATCCATCGCTACGGGGCTGCCGTCGTCGTCGGCACCATCGCCGAAGACGGCATGGCCGTCACCCGGGAAAAGAAGCTGGAGGTCGCGAAGCGCTCCTACGATTTGCTGGTCAACCGCTATGGCGTCAAACCCCATGACATCATTTTCGATCCGCTGGTCTTCCCGGTGGGGACGGGAGATGAACAGTACATCGGCTCCGCCCGGGAGACCGTGGAAGGCATCCGCCTGATTAAACAGGCGATGCCGGAGTGCAAAACAATTCTTGGTGTGAGCAATGTTTCCTTTGGCCTGCCGGCTGCCGGCCGGGAAGTGCTGAATGCCGTGTTCCTCTACCATGCTACGCTCGCCGGGCTCGATTACGCCATCGTCAACACGGAAAAGCTGGAGCGCTACGCTTCCATTCCGGAAGAGGAACGAAAACTGGCGGAAGCGCTGCTGTTTGAAACCTGCGAGGAGACGCTGGCCGCTTTTGCCGAGTTTTACCGCCAGAAAAAGAAAGAGGCGAAGGCGGGAGCCTCCTCGCTCAGCCTGGAGGAACGGCTGGCCCGCTACGTGGTGGAGGGCTGCAAAGACGGACTGTTTGACGACCTGAAACAGGCGCTTGAAAAATACACGCCCCTGGAGATCATCAACGGGCCGTTGATGAAGGGAATGGAAGAAGTGGGACGCCTGTTCAACGCCAACCAGCTGATTGTCGCGGAAGTGCTGCAAAGCGCGGAAGTGATGAAGGCATCGGTTTCGTTTCTGGAGCCGTTTATGGAAAAAACGGAGACGGCGACCAAAGGAAAAGTCCTCCTGGCCACGGTCAAGGGGGACGTGCACGACATCGGAAAAAACCTGGTGGAGATCATCCTATCCAACAATGGATACGAAGTGGTCAACCTGGGGATCAAGGTGCCGCCCGAGCAATTGATCGAAGCCAGCCGCAAGGAAAAGCCGGATGTGATCGGTCTGTCGGGCCTGCTGGTAAAATCAGCGCAGCAGATGGTCATCACCGCACAGGACTTGCGCGCAGCGGGGATTGATATTCCGCTCCTGGTGGGAGGGGCGGCGCTGACCCGCAAATTTGCCTCCAACCGGATCGCGCCGGAGTACAGCGGTCTCGTCCTCTACGCCAAGGATGCGATGGAAGGGCTGGAACTGGTGAACCGCCTGCAAAATCCCGAGGAGCGGGAGCAGTTGATCCAAGAACAGCAAAAGGCGAAGGAAGCCGGAGAATCCGTGCGGGAGGAAGTGGCGGACAAAAAAGATGTTGCCGCTGTCCGCTCTGCGGTAAGCCGCACGGTGCCGATCCACCAGCCGCCCGACTGTGAGCTTCACGTGCTGCGCGATTACCCGATCAGCCACCTGCAGCCGTATCTCAATCTGCGGATGCTTTTGGGCAAGCATTTGGGCGTGCGCGGCAACGTCGACAAACTGATCGAGACTGGCGATGAGAAAGTGTTGCAGCTCTTGGGAGTGGTGGAGGAACTGCTGCAGGAAGCGAGGCGGAAGGGAACGATTGCGGCACATGGCATGTACCGGTTCTTCCCTGCCCAGGCAGACGGCAACGACATTCTCGTCTACGACCCCTCCGATCCTTCCCGCTTGCTGGAGCGTTTCTCCTTTCCGCGCCAAGCGGAAGAACCGTATCTCTGCCTGTCCGATTTTTTGCGGCCGGTGGAAAGCGGGGAGATGGATTACGTCGGTTTTCTCATCGTGACAGCGGGAAGGGGCATCCGCGAACGGTCGGAAGAATGGAAACAGCGCGGCGACTACCTGCGCTCCCACGTGTTGCAGGCATTGGCGCTGGAGCTGGCGGAAGCGTTTGCCGAGCGGCTGCACCATGTGATGCGCGACATCTGGGGGATTCCCGATCCGCCGGAGATGACGATGCAGGAGCGGTTCGGCGCCCGCTACCAGGGGATTCGCGTCTCGTTTGGCTACCCGGCCTGCCCCAATCTGGAAGATCAGGCGAAGCTGTTCCGTCTGCTGAAACCGGAGCAAATCGGGATTCACCTGACGGAAGGGTTCATGATGGAACCGGAAGCATCCGTTTCCGCCATGGTCTTCGCCCATCCGGAAGCACGTTATTTCAACGCAGGTCCGTCTGTGTTTGACGTGTAAAGAAAATTGAAGGGAGAGGTAAAAATGGCGTCTGGCAAGGAGGATTTGCGGACTTATTTGAAAAATCACCTGCTGGTGGGAGACGGGGGCATGGCGACGCAGCTGTACAGGCTGGGTGTGCCGGTCGGGGTCAGCTTCGAGGAACTGTGTCTGTCCGATCCCCATCTCGTGCACCAGGTTCACGCGTCTTATTACGAGGCCGGGGCGCGGCTGTTGGAGACCAATACCTTTGCCGCCAACCGGGATGCTTTGTCCCGCTACGGGCTGGAACACAAGGTGACGCGCATCAACCGGCAGGCGGTGGCGCTGGCGCGGGAAGCGGCGCAGGATGATGCCTATGTCGTGGGCAGCATCGGCTCCATCCTGGCCGGCAGAGTGCGCAAGCAGAACCTCGACGAATACCGCGACCAGTACGAGGAGCAGGCGATTGCCCTGCTGCACGCCGGAGTGGACGGTCTGATCCTGGAGACGTTTCTCGATCTGGAAGAGCTTCTGCTGGCGCTGGATGTGATTCGCCCCCTGACCGATCTGCCGCTGATTACACAATTGGCGATTCTGGAAGTGGGCCGGACGCGCGACGGTTATTCCCTGTCCGAGGCATTCTCCCAGCTCAAGGCTGCGGGGGCGGACATCACCGGCCTGAACTGCCGGCTTGGGCCGGCGGAAATATTGCGCTCCTTTGAAGAAGTACAGGTTCCGGAAGACATGTTGCTGTCCGCCTTCCCCAACGCCGGGCGGCTCGGGATGACAGACGGGGAGTACGCGTACAAATCGACGCCTGCCTACTTCGCCACCAGCGCCCTGCGTTTGCGGGAACAGGGGGTTCGGCTGCTGGGCGGCTGCTGCGGAACGACACCCGAGCATGTAAAGGCGATGGCCGATGCGCTCAAGGGATTGCCGCCGCTGCCGCGCGTAAATCCGCCCGTCGTCACCGGACAGACGAAGTCCATTTCCGTGACCAGCGTGCACGAACCGAATCGTCTGAACCTTGTGGAACGCGTCAAAAAAGGGACGACGATCATCGTCGAGTTCGACCCGCCGCGCGATCTTGACGCCGACAGCTTTCTCGAAGGTTGCTGCGAACTGCACAAGGCCGGCGCGGACGCGATCACGCTGGCGGACAATTCGCTGGCGACCGTGCGGATGAGCAACCTCGCGCTGGGGGCCTTGATGAAGGGCAGACACGGGATCGACCCGTTGCTTCACCTGGCCTGCCGGGACCGCAACCTGATCGGTCAGCAGTCCCATCTCATGGGCATGCATGCGCTGGGCATCAACCACGTCCTGGTCGTGACCGGCGATCCTTCCCGCTTTGGCGACCTGCCCGGGGCCAGTTCCGTGTTTGATGTCACGTCATTTGACCTGATCCGGATGATCAAACAGCTGAACGAGGGCATTTCCTTTTCCGGGCGCCCCTTGAAGCAGCGGGCCCATTTCATCGTCGGAGCCGCGTTTAATCCCCATGTAAGGCAACTGGAAGCTGCCGTTGCGCGCCTGGAGAAAAAGGTGGAGGCGGGTGCCGATTTCATCATGACACAGCCCGTGTACGATGCCGGGACGATCCGGACCATCCACGAAGCGACCAAGCATATCGGCATTCCGGTCTTTATCGGCATCATGCCGCTGACCAGCCAGCGCAACGCAGAGTTTCTGCACAACGAGGTGCCGGGCATCAAGCTGTCGCAGGAAGCTTTGGAGCGGATGAAGCGGGTGCAGGGGCCGGCGGCAAAGCGGGAGGGAATCGCCATTGCCAAGGAGTTGTTGGATACAGCCATCCGCTATTTCAACGGAATCTATCTGATTACCCCGTTTGCCAATTACGAAATGTCCGTCGAACTGATTCAGTACGTGCGGGAAAAAACTTCCTTGGCCCAGGCGGCCGTCCGTCACTAGTCAATGAAATACGGAAGCCATTGGCCCGTCGGCGATGAGGCAAACCTCCTGCCGGCGGGCTTTTGCTTCTTGCAGAAAGCAGGCGTTTTTTTCGTTCCCGCTGCAGGAAGGATCGCAACTGGGCCAGCGTCATGCGCTGGTATTCCCTTCTAATTCATGAACCGGATGACGGGCGACTTGTCGGTGTCCCGCACCACCTTGTAATTTGCAACCTTTAGGGAATACTGGCGGCCGGATGAAGCGGATGCCATCCTTTCTCCCGCAGGAAGCGGCCCAGTTCGCCAAACAGGGTAAGCCGCTCTTCCCGGGAAAAGGAGGCGTTGGCGCCGCTGTTTCGCCGTTTCCTGCGGTGCCAGCCGGTACGGTGTCAGCCCGCCCTCGTGCATTCCGCGCCAAAACAGATTGGCCGGTTTGGCGTAGTGGAAGCCTGCCGTTGCCGAGACGCGGCCCGGATTGATTCCGCAAAACAGCACGTTCAAATCCGGGCGGATGTAGGTGGGCAGCCGGCGGTCCGCAAAATCGCTCATCCCGTGACTCCTTTCCGTTTGATTTTCCAGCGCGCAAAAGGAAACCGGCTTCGGTGGAAAACGGCGTTTTGCGCGTGCGCTTCGGGATGCGCCGGGATCTGCCCGGGCTGTGTTGTCAAAACACGCGCCGGATGCCGGCACTACAGTTTGTAGATGTCGCGGTACTTGCTCTCCAGGTACGTGATCAGATAGCTGGCATCGGGGCCTTTTCCGGTGATGGCCTGCACCAGTTCATTTGGACTTTTCAGTTTCCCGTACTTGTGAATTTTTTCCTTCAGCCATTCGCGGATTGGCGCAAACCGGCCGCTTGCCACCAGGTCGTCAAAGCCGGAAATTTCGTTCTGCATCACATGGGCGAACTGGGCCGCGTACACGTTGCCCAGCGTGTAGGTGGGGAAGTAGCCAAAACTTCCTCCCGCCCAGTGAACGTCCTGCAAGACGCCGAGCCTGTCGTCCGGCGGCGTGATTCCCAGGTACTCCTTCATCTTTTCGTTCCAGATCTGCGGCAGGTCTGCCACCCGGAGGTCTCCGCCGATCAGGCCTTTTTCGATTTCGTAGCGGATCAATACGTGCAGGTTGTAGGTCACTTCGTCGGCGTCAGTGCGGATGAAGGACGGCGTGACTTCATTGACGGCGCGGTAGAAGTCTTCCAGCGAAACGCCGGCCAGTTGCTCCGGAAACGCTTTTTGCAGTTCCGGGTACAAGCCCCGCCAGAACGCCAGACTGCGCCCGATCATGTTTTCCCAGAAGCGGGACTGCGACTCGTGAATCCCCATCGAGGTGCCGTCACAAAGCGGGGTAAACAACAGCGCCGGATCGATATTCTGCTCGTACAAGGCGTGGCCTGCCTCGTGAATGCTGGAGAACAGGGCGTAGTTGAAGAAATCGTGTTCGTCATAGCGCGTGGTGATGCGAACATCGCCCGGATTGAACGAGGTGCAGAACGGATGCACGCTGCGGTCCATGCGGCCGGCCTGGAAGTCGTAGCCGATCTTCTCCAGGACAAAGCGGGTAAACGCCTCCTGCTGCGGAATGGGGAACCGCTTTTTCAGGAAGGAAGTATCCGGCTTGTTCGGCGAGCGGGTGACGGCGTCCACCAGTTTTACGGTTCTGTCGCGCAAGACGGCGAAGATCTCATCCAATTGCTCTGCGGTCATTCCCGGCTCGTACATATCCAAGAGCGTGTTGTACTTGTTTTTGCCGTCCGTGCCCCAGTAGTCGATAAAGCGCAGCTGGAAGCGGACGATTTTTTCCAGATAGGGTTGGAACATGGCAAAATCGCTCTTTTCCCGCGCTTCTTCCCAGACGGTCTCAGCCTTGGAGGTGAGCACGACGAATTCCCGGTACTCTTCAGCGGGAATTTTTTTGTTCCGGTCAAACTCCTTTTTGCATTCCAGCACGCTCTTTCGGGTGATTTCGTCCAGCGATTCCAGCGCTGCCGGCTCGCTCAGCTCCTGCAGATGCTCCTCCATTTCCCGGGAGGTGGCCAGCTTGAACTGCTCCGCGGACAGCGTGCCGATGACTTCCGAACGGGCGTCCATGCCTTTGCGGGGTGCTTGCGTGCGCAGATCCCAGTGAAGCACGGCCAGTGCCTGGTTGTAGCTGGAAATTTTCTTGGCCAGTTCGCGAAATGCCGCTGCCCGGTGTTGCAAATGGGTTGTCATGGGAAACCTCCTCTTGCTTTGGCGAATATGTATGGCGATCATGCAATCAAAAATTTTTTGCCTATTATCCATTATACTTCATCCTCCCCGGCGAAAAAAATTACGAGGTGGATGCGGCGGCTGTTTGTCGGTATAATCGGAGAGGAAACACAAGATGCGGTTGCAGAACGAAAACGACAGGAGAATAGAAGATGAGTCAAAGCAATCCTTCATTGGAACACGAGATTTCAAGACGGCGCACGTTTGCCATTATTTCCCACCCGGACGCGGGCAAGACGACGATGACGGAAAAGCTGCTCTATTTTGGCGGGGCCATTCGCGAAGCCGGGATGGTAAAAGGACGCAAAAACTCCAAGCACGTGACTTCCGACTGGATGGAGATCGAGAAAAAACGCGGCATCTCGGTGACTTCCAGCGCAATGGACTTTGAATACAAGGGGCATCACATCAACATCCTGGATACGCCGGGCCACCAGGACTTCAGCGAGGATACCTACCGGACGCTGACCGCCGCGGACTCCGCCGTGATGATTATCGACGTGGCCAAAGGGGTGGAGGAGCAGACGATCAAGCTGTTCAAGGTATGCCGCATGCGGGGAATTCCCATTTTTACCTTCATCAACAAGCTGGACCGGCACGGCAAGGATCCGTTTGAACTGCTGGAAGAGATTGAGCGGGTGTTGGGGATCCGCTCCTACCCGATGAATTGGCCGATCGGCATGGGCAGTTCGTTCAGCGGGGTGTACGACCGGATGAAAACCCGCGTGGAACTGTACCAGGACGGTTCCCAGCATGAGGAGATCACCTTTTTCCCGGTTGAGGGACCGGATGATCCGCTGATCGGTGAACGCGTCGGTCAGGATTTGTGGCAGCAGCTTCAGGAGGAAATCGCCCTGCTGGATGTGGCCGGCGACCAGTTTGACCGGGAACTGATCGCCAAGGGGGAACTGACGCCGGTCTTTTTCGGCAGCGCGATCAACAACTTCGGCGTGCAGACATTTCTGGAGAACTTCCTGCAACTGGCACCGCCGCCGTCGCCGAAGAAGAGCAGCGAAGGCCTGATCGATCCGTACACCCACCCGTTTTCCGGCTTTGTATTCAAGATCCAGGCCAACATGAATCCGGCTCACCGCGATCGCGTCGCGTTCCTTCGCATCTGCTCCGGCAAGTTTGAACGGGGGATGTCGGTCAAGCACGTCCGTCTCGGCAAGGAGATCAAGCTGGCCCAGCCCGTTCAGTTCATGGCCCAAGATCGGGAAATCGTCGACGTGTCGTACGCGGGCGACGTCATCGGCCTGTTCGATCCGGGGATTTTCCAGATCGGCGATACGCTGTGTGTGGGCAAACCGTTCGAGTTTGAGGAAATGCCCCACTTCTCGCCGGAGTTCTTCTCCAAAGTGACGGTAAAGGATGCGATGAAGCACAAGCAGTTCCAGAAAGGCATCATGCAGTTGACCGAGGAAGGCACGGTGCAGCTGTTCCGCACCTACCCGATGGAAGAATTGATTCTCGGCGTGGTCGGCGTGCTGCAGTTCGAGGTGCTGGAATACCGGCTGAAAGCGGAGTACGGAGTGGAAATTACCCTGACCCGCTTGCCGTACCAGATCGCCCGCTGGCTGGAAGGAGAGAAGGAGGCGCTGGACGCGCTGAAAAACAAGACGGTGACCGACCGCTACGGCCGTCCGGTCATGCTGTTTGAGAGCGAATACCAACTGCGCATGGCGAAGG
>ERZ777010.103-NODE-103-length-108837-cov-10.119790_pt1 | contig 108837 bp, 101 predicted proteins | sample MGYA00374963_ERZ777010 | MGnify/ENA primary metagenome ERZ777010 (study PRJEB29309, sample SAMN06268256) | bioreactor metagenome | isolation source: Joint BioEnergy Institute, California, USA | place: USA:Joint BioEnergy Institute, California, USA | collected...
AGGCCAAGCAAGGCGAAACTATCGTAAGAGCGGTAGAAAATGTAACCAAACAGGCTGCCATGGTGACACAGGCGACGAAGGAACAGGCCGCCGCCGTCGAAGAAATCGTGAAGGGTGTCGTGAACGCCCGTGAACAGGTGCTTCAGATTACCGCAGCAACTGGCGAACAGGCCAAGCAAGGCGAAACTATCGTAAGAGCGGTAGAAAATGTAACCAAACAGGCCGCCGAAGTGACGGAAGGTACAAAATTTCAAGCGAATGAAATGGACAAGCTCGAGCAGGCGATATCCGCTGCAGAACGTGTTATCCAACAGAATCTTCAAGACGTGGACAGGATGGCTGTGGTTGCGCGAGAATTTGCAGACCGATCGGAGAGGATTACACACTCACTTCGAAACTTGCAATCCTAGCGTCGTCCGACCATCGGGAGAGTGTTGAGGCCTTTGTCAATGCGCCGCTCACATGGGAGATGTCAGAAGAATGAACCATGATAAGTGTTTACAAGATTTGGGGCAAATGATTATTGACTTTTGCGGACTGAATTACTTGGACAATCTTCCATCGCTTGCATCAAAGGTGTTGAAGAGACTATCCGTTCTTCATATGTCGTACCGGGAATACACCGAATTTCTGAAAAGGAACCAGCAAGAATGGAATCACCTTGTTGAACTCATTACAAATAATGAAACCTATTTTTTTCGTGAAGAAAGCCAGCTGCATGAAGTAAGCAATGCGGTTCTCCCCCAATTTCGCAATAAACCATGCATTCGGATTTGGAGCGCCGCTTGCTCCACGGGAGAAGAACCTTACAGTTTGGCGATGACAATCGCAGAATCAGGGATTGTCCCGCTGGAATCTGTACATATCATAGCAACCGACATTAATCAAAAAGTCCTGCAAATCGCAAGACGCGGGTGGTACCATAAAAATTCCCTCAGCTTCCGCCGGACTCCGAAAGAGATGTTGGATAAGTACTTTATTCCGCAAGAGGAAGGCTATCAAATCAAGAACTGCATCAAAGACAGGATTGAATTCCGGTATTTGAATCTGTTGCATGATGAGGATGTGGCTGCGGTCGACAAAGTAGATATCATTTTTTGCAGAAATGTGCTGATTTACTTCGATTCCGCAACATCACGCCGGGTCATTGCGAAATTGTACAATCGGTTGCAGCCAGGGGGATTTTTATTTCTGGGACATGCCGAGACCATTACGGGCATGAACAACGATTTTGAAACCATACTTGCGCGTTCGACATTTTATTACCGAAAAAGGGGCGTTGAAAGTTCGCCCATTTTAAAGACGCCAGCTTTCAGATACGGTCATCACAAGGAGGCTAAGTTATTTGAGTCGGTATGGAGTGCTGATCGTCGATGATTCTGCATTCATGAGGAGGGCCATCAGCCTCTTATTGGAGAAGGATCCGGACTTTTTTATCGTGGGAACCGCCCGCACTGGCCTCGAGGCAATCGAAAAGATCAAGCGTTTCAAACCGGATGTCGTTACGATGGATGTGGAAATGCCGGAAATGGACGGAATCGCCTTGGAACAAATCATGAAATCTCATCCGGTAGCCGTCGTCATGCTGAGTACACAAACAGGCCTAGGAGCGGAAGCCACTCTGCAGGCATTACAATTCGGTGCGGTAGATTTCTTTCCCAAAAGCTCCCTGATGAAGGATCCTGCGGAACCTGAGATAATCGACGAATTTCTGATGCGCGTAAAGGACGCTGCCCGTGCAAAAATAGCCGAAAGAAACAGCGCTGCCTCTGTGAAAGAAGCGGCGAAAGAAGAAAAGAAAAAGGGCCCCGCTTCCGCTGATCTGCTCATTATCGGATGTTCCACAGGCGGACCGTCAGCCATGCAATCGATTCTTCCTCGATTTACGCCGGACTTTCCTGCAGGAATTGTCGTTGTACAACATATGCCGCCCGGATTTACCAAACCATTGGCAGACCGTTTCGATGCCATTTGTCCCTTGAAAGTGAAAGAAGCGGAAAATGGCGATGTTGTGATGCCAGGAATCATTTATGTTGCGCCTGCTGGGTATCAAACGTTCTTTCAAAAGCGAAAGGACGGAAAGACGATCCTAAAAATCGTGCAGGACGAGAGCAAATCATACAAGCCGTCCATTGATGTTGCGATTCATTCCGCATCTTTGATTTATCGCGACCGTTTGTTGGTCGTTATTCTTACAGGCATGGGGACGGATGGGGTAATGGGCTGCAGTGAAGTGAAGCGGCAACAGGGTCATGTGATCGTTGAAGCGGAAGAATCATGTATCGTATATGGTATGCCAAAAGCTGTTTACGAGGCTGGGCATGCGGATCGACAAGTATCTTTACCCGACATCTATCAAGAGATTCTTTCATTTATGTAGGTGGACCTTTGGAAACGATTGGACAGCCAGAATCGAAGGAGATCCTGATGCAAGGAGGCTCAAAAATGGAAGAAGAAAAAAGTGAAATCGCGATGGGCATGATGGACACGGTCAACCGATTTAAAGTGTAACTTCTATGTTGGTTTGAAAAAAAATTTCCACTGATCGTTATGCACCTATCCTTTGCGAGATGATGTTTGATTGTCATCGGAAAGGGTAGGTGCTTTTTAATCCCGGATTTGGAATCATCGAGGGGCGTCGTCATCCACTTTGAAGGGCATCTGGGCTAGCATGAGACCCCTGCATCCCGTCACTCGCCTGCTTCTCATCGATTTCCATGAGAAAAGCTCCGACCGGCCAGAGAGCTGATTCAAGGTCGGAAAAATCCGATTCGCTCGTTTGGATGGTCAGGAGCAGCCTGAAATCTTTGGCAGGAATGGAATCATATAAAACCCCCTTCCAAAGGTGGAGAGAAGCATGTGATCAATGCTACTTTGAAGATGTGAGAGCAGCTTCGAAAGAATCCAAAATTTCAAGAAAACGTGATGCCTCTCGAAACACATGATCAGCAAGTAGGGGAGGGATGATGCTTTTGATTCTGCATGCTTCAATCAAATCCCGAGCGGTCTTTTTGAAGTCACGCAGTTGACGGACAGAGACGCGATTCTGGTCTACAAACTGATAAAGAAGAGGCCGTGTTTGAGATTGTGGACGCATGGAGTCAAGATCTTGTGCTTGGAATAATAGTTGATCAAAGTCATGGCTAAATTCTCTCGCCTGCTCTACTAGTTTTCTCTCGGATGGATCGAGCAAATGGTTTATAAATTTTGCATGATCGGCCATGATACGGAGGAAGAAGACGTTCTCATGAATGACGGCATCTGGTAATGAATCAAGCGTCCCCGTATTTAATTGTTCTAATCGTTTCATGAAATATGCTGCTTCTCTGCTCACGTGATCAACCAACAACGGGAAATTGTTGCCGCCGATTTTGCAACGAATGATGAGTCCAAGTACTTTACGTTTAAAGGCCCAAATATGAGAGACTGCGTTATGCACGATGCTGTTGAAATCGTAGATCCTTTGTGGATCTGCATCAGGCGTGAAAGCCCAGGACTGGTTTTCGATGTCTTCAAAAATTCTGTAAAACCGATCTGCCTCGTTTATTAATTGGGTATCGTCACAATGAAAGCCCAATTTGAGAAATAAAGAGTGCTCTTTCATGATCCTGGACCAAAAACGAATCTCATCCAACGATCTATCTACAAATTCATCGGCCATAAAGTACCTCCCGTATGCATTTTTGAGTGGTGTTCAGTACAGAGCGGCTGACAGTTCTACATTTGACATTGCAACTGCAGACGATCCCTCTGTTCCTTGCACACGATGTATTTCTATGTGTTTACCCATAACCATGAATGGGTGTTCGCCCAAAAATAACAATGGGATTAAGCCCATTTCCGAAGAGGAAGTCAGGAAATGCGCACTGATGGGCGATCCGATACGTTCTTGATCGACTCTTACACCATTCCCACATCGTCAACAATAGGGAGAATCGTTACCCACTTCGTGAACCAACAAAAAATTGCCGGGTGGGTCAGTTCTAAACCGGCGATGGTGGGTCAAAATAAAGTCGGCGTTAACAAGATGAGTTTGCGCAACTTTGGAGAATACTTGAAAGAGGTTGCCAATTCATCTCAAGATTGCTCCACCATGACTGAACAATCAGGGGATACTGCTTTCCTCATGTGTTAGTTAAGTTCTTGCTTTCTGGAATAGTTGTAAAATTCGTAATATAAATGGATAATTAGACATGAACATAGTTGCTGAGGTGGACTTATGAACGGAAAAAAATCCACAACTGTCGGCTATTTGCTCGCCCTATTCCGTATCTCCTTTTTGTCTGGACTTACATCCGTTCGAAAATCAATTCATTGACGGCATCGTGGATTCGTTTATGAAGCAGAAGGAGCAGCTTGCCAATGAAAATGAGCAGCTCGATAAACTGATTCAGTTCATTTCCACGAGCGACGAAGGCTGCAAGATGATAAGCGAAAAAGAGGTAAGATATGGTGGCTCATATAGCCGCCGTACGTTCACCGGTATATTATGGTTTGAAATAAACGATTATGTTGCGCGTATTGTAATTCAATTAGATTTGTCTTACAATATAATTAAATAAATATAGAAGAAAGGAGGGGGATATTGTGGATGAGCCCTTCAACGAAGTGATCGTCAAATCGGTCCACCGAAACACCTTAGCGAAACAGGTGGTTGAGCGAATTGTTCAGTTGTTGAATAGCGGACACCTAAAGCCGGGGGATAAGCTTCCATCCGAAGTGGAACTGATGGAGATGCTTGATGTGAGCCGGCCTGTTTTGCGTGAAGCATTAAGCTCATTGGAAACGCTAGAATTGATTAAACGAAAAACGCGTGAGGGCACCTTTATTAATGATAAAATCGGAAGCAAGCCATTTTCCGTCATGTTAGCCTTATCTGTGGACAATTTGCCTGCCATCGTGGAGGCAAGAATGGCGTTGGAGCTTGGTCTGGTTACCATGGCGGCAGAAAAGATAACCGATGAGCAGCTGGATCGGATCAAACTGACCATAGATCGGATTGCGGAAAGTGTAGATGACGACTATGGTGATTATGATAAAGAGTTTCACCGATTGATTGCTTTAAGCGCAAACAATCCCGTGGTTGAAGGTATGATCAATTCGCTGATTGTGACGCATGACAGAGTGAACAAACAGATCCGATACCGTGAACGAGATCTCACGGTGGAGCATCATACGGCCATCTATAATGCCTTGAAAAAACGTGATCCACATGAAGCTTTCACCCAAATGTATCGACATTTAAATTATGTGCGGGAAAAAGTATTAAAGGCTCAAAATCACGAATGAGGCAGAGATGGTATGATGAGGATGAATAAGGGTCTAAAGCAGACTCTATTCATCTTTTTTCTTTAAAGAATCGTCATAAGAACTTCTTCAGAAGCAAAACACCCCTTTAAAGTGGAAATGGGAAAAACCCTTGCAGCACTTTAAGGGGGTGTTTGAATATTTGATCATTGAAAATATGTGGTTGACGCGGAATCTATCTTCAGGTCACAGGAGCGGGGTTGAACAGGGTAATGGAGTTGTGCAGCCCCCAACGCTCAACCCATGTCTGTTTGCGACCGCTGGCGACGTCCAGAATCATATGGAAGATTTCCCATCCTACATCTTCGATAGAAGCTTCTCCAGTTGCAATTCTACCAGCATTGATGTCAATCAAATCTGGCCATTTTTCTGCCAGTGAGTTGTGAGTAGACACTTTGATGACCGGGGCCATCGCCAACCCAAAAGGTGTTCCTCTTCCTGTTGTGAAAATCTGCATGTGGATCCCTGATGCCAATTGCAACGTACCACATATGAAGTCACTTGCTGGTGTTGCAGCGAACAACAATCCTTTTTGGGTAGCTTTCTCTCCTGGAGCCAATACGCCAGTGATAGGGCTGCTTCCCGATTTGGCAATGGAGCCGAGGGATTTCTCCACGACGTTGGCGAGACCGCCCTTCTTGTTCCCTGGGGAAGGATTGGCACTCCGATCGGCTTTTCCTTGCTGCAAATACTGGTCATACCATTTCATTTCTCGGATCAGGGCTTGGCCTACTTCGGCATTTACGGCTCGAGGGGTTAACAAATGTATTGCGTCTCTGACCTCCGTAACTTCCGAGAATAATACAGTGGCACCTGCCCGCACTAACAGATCTGCTGCATATCCGACTGCCGGGTTTGCTGTAACCCCGGAGAAAGCATCGCTACCTCCGCATTGTAAACCTACGACCAACTCAGAAACTGGGCAGGTGACACGTTTCCGTTGATTCAACTTGATCAATCGTTCTTCTGCCGTTTGCATGATTGTCTGAACCATGTTTGTAAATCCCTGCTGGTCTTGCAGCAATAGGATACGATTTGTGTCGTTATCAGGTACCAAGCGGTTAGGGCTCAATTTTTCGCAGCCCAGACCAACGACCAAAACCTCGCCTCCTAAATTGGGATGAGTGGCCATATTTTGTATTGTTCGTATGGGTATCACTGCTTCTGGCGCATTGATAGCCACTCCGCATCCGTATGCATGATTCAATGCCACCACATCATGCACATTTGGGTATTTGGGGAGGATTTCCTCTTTGATCCTCTTTACAGCAAAATCGAGAACACCGGCCACGCATTGAACACTTGTCACGATCCCAAGAATGTTTCGGATACCAACACTTCCATCCGGATTGCGGTAACCTTCGAAGGTGAATCCTTCCAATGGCGGTTGAGCTTGAGGGACCTTGGTTGCTATGGGCAATTCGTCCAACTTGGGAGGCTGGGGGAGTTTCACGACCGATTCTTCAACCCAGTGTCCTTTTTTAATTGGGCGAAGAGCGTAGCCAATAACTTCTCCATAGCGGATGATTTCTTCATCTTGTCCAATATCGTCTAAGGCAACCTTATGACCTGCTGGTATATACTCCTGCAATTCAAGTCCGCAGGGAAATACAGATCCTTTGGGCAATCCGCCTGCGTTTACGATGATCGCCACATTGTCTTTCGGGTGTACTTGAATATAGCGAGGCTCTTCCATTTGAGCATGGTTCATAATGATTGAACTCCTTCTTCCATTTATTAAAAGGATTGCAGGAAAACAAGCGATGAAAAATCACCATCTAATCCCGTAAAATTCTCCTGCCGCATTAATCAGAGCTTTGATGTAGCCAATTGAGTAGGCAAAACCAATGCTTGAGGCTTTCCATCCAACGTTGGAGAAACCGAATCCTGGATGTAAGTCAGGTTCGTCACCCTCCAAAATGAGAACATGGTCGGGATTAATGCAGCCATCGAATCCTATTTTTTTCAATTCCAATAAAATTTTGAACATATTCAGATCTCCATCGTCCAACAACGCTTCTTCAAATCCGCCTGCAGTTGGCAGACTTCCTCTGACATTTCGGAAGTGAACGAGAAATATTCTTCCTTTTCTACCGAAATAATTGATTTCATCCATGACAAGGGCAGATCCGCCTGCTTCAGCACGGGTTCCTATGCAATAAATAAATCCGACATTCTTATGTGGAAAATCATCAATAATGCGGTGCAATCCCAACCCGCCGAATGGCGTGTCCGGGTGCGGCGTGTCGGATGGGTGCATCGCGATTTTCACATCATAGTCCTGAGCGACCGGCACCAATTCGCGATAGGCCTCGCGAAAGCGGTTCCACCATTGCTGATGTTCTTCCAAGGTAGGGGTTTGCTGCTTTTCCTTCATGAAACCAAGGCTTTCTCCGCGACCGATGGCGCCACCTCGATGTTCTGCCTTATAGATTTTGGCTAAGCCAGGAAAGACATCTCCAGCAAATCGCTGTCTGACGATCTTAATTCCCGCTTCTCCAAAAACCTTTATAGCGTTTATAGAGTTCTCCAGTTCTTTTTCGCTCCCAGGGCTGTTGTTCATAAAACGTTCGGTTAAATTTGGGAGCGTTACACGGTTAATATCGAGTCCCCAGGAACGAATTTTTCTTTTGAGTCGCAGCAGCTGATCCAGATCCGGATAGCCTTGTTCCTTCACTCCAGGAAATGAATGGCCAACCCCAAAGTCAAGGCAATCCACTCCCAATTGGCATAATTGTTTGAAATCTCTATCCGTTATGTTAGTGGTGTTCAGCGTTACAGAAACTTTCATCCGATCGCAACCTCCCCTTGTCAGGAAAATCGTGTATAATTGATGTTACAGATTGTAAGACAAATAAAATTATAAGTCAATTTAAAATCCTCTTGATGAGGGGCGGCAGGGGACATGGAGCGCCATCACAATCTCTTGATCGGGTTCATGAGCGGAAAGAAGAAGAATCACACAAAGTAGGAGAGAAACATGCGAAGTTATCTGATATTGGCAATGTGTGGATTGTATCTGGTGTATTACTTCGTACATCAGGAGTGGTTACAGTATCTGGTTGTGTTCATGGTGTTGGTGGCATTTGTCAGCTGTGTGAGTAAAGCACAAGGATTTCCCAAATGGTTGGGCCTGTTTATGATGGGAACGGGTATTTTCCTCGAATGTTTCAAGGGCAATGGGTTACAGGGATTAGGTCAGAGTCTTCTGATGATTCTGCCTTTGCTTTGCCTGCTTGTGTTTGCTCCTCTGCTGGCAATGCCTTTGCGAATCGGAGGATATTTCCACGCGGTGCATTCTTTGCTGCGCAACTTGCTGCATCATCCGAAAAAACTGTTTACGGGAATAACGGGTATTCTGTTTATCCTGACGCCGATTCTCAATTTAGGGTCTGTTCGGATTTTAAACGAATTTCTTCAAGATCTCCGACTTCCTTCTACCATGTCGGCGAAAAGCTATCTCGTGGGATTTTGCACCTCTCCTTTGTGGTCTCCCTATTTTGCTTCCGTTTCGCTCATCTTGTACTATCTGGCCATACCGGTAGGGGAGTACATTCTGTATGGATTCTGTTTTGCGCTTCTTTCTCTGCTGATCGGAAATCTGCAGTTTGCCATTTGGGTGCGAAGACATCCTCTCGTTTCCGATTCTGTGAAGGAGATTCCTTTGGAAAAAACGGAGCGTAATCAATTAGTCCGTCTTGTCCTGTTTGTCCTCGCGCTTTTATTTTGTTCCTTGTTGATCGAATATTGGACGCACTGGTCCATGTTGGTGATTGTGAGCCTGATCTCCCTTTGCTTCCCCGTTCTATGGGCTTTGACATCGAAGGGGTGGAGCAGGTTGATCCCACCATTGAAACAATTCCGGGATCAAACTTTGCCGATGCTGAACAATGAGATTGTCCTCTTTACAAGTGCAGGACTATTGGGCCACTCGCTGCAGGGAACGAGGATCGCCGACGGGACCAGTAGCTATCTGACAGCTCTTGCTCAGCAATCGTTTTTCTTGTTTGCCCTGGTTTTGATGGCTTTGATCATTGTGGTCACGTATGTGGGCATCCATCAGATTGCGGTGATTTCCGCACTGGCGATGCAGCTGGATGCACAGCAACTGGGGATCAGCAACATCTCCCTGGCCATGCTTCTCTTGCTTGCATGGTCTACTTCAACTGCATTAAGTCCATTTTCTGGGTTGAATCTGATGGTGAGCAAAATTGCCGGATTATCAGGCGTAACGTCCGTCCGCCAATCATGCCGGTCGAACCGGAACATTACAAACAATTGGAAGCAGTTGTAAAGTTCGCATTTGAGAAATATCCGAAGGAAAAAAATGCAACATCCATCTAAAAAAAGGAGGAACTGGGTCAGCCATGTCGTTGATTGCACAGCCGAAAACTTATCTGAACTATATCAATGGCCAATGGGTTTCCGCATCTACGGGGGAAGTAGAAGCGAGCATCAATCCGGCCCATAAGGATGAAATCGTAGGATATGTTCAAAAATCCTCTTTACAGGATGTAAACGATGCTGTTGCTGCGGCAAAACAGGCGCAAAAAGCGTGGAAGAAGCTTTCGGGAAATGCTCGCGGAGAGTACCTGCGCAAAGCTGCTGACATTTTGGAAAGCAGAATTGATGAAGTCGCCACGACCGCAACGAGAGAGATGGGGAAAACTTTCCCGGAAACAAGAGGGGAAGCAGCGCGTGGGATAGCGATCCTCCGTTATTATGCAGGTGAGGGCATGCGCTCGATCGGCGATGTAATCCCATCGAGTGACAGTGAGGCACTGATGTTTACTACGCGTGTACCACTGGGAGTAGTAGGTGCGATTACGCCTTGGAATTTCCCGATCGCGATTCCGCTCTGGAAAGTTGCTCCCGCCTTGGTATATGGAAATACCGTAGTCATCAAACCTGCCTCCGAGACTGCTGTTACTTGCGCCCTGCTCATGGAGTGTTTTGCGGAAGCGGGGATCCCGGCCGGCGTCATCAACATGGTGACCGGCTCTGGTTCAGTCGTCGGTCAAGGACTGGTGGAGCATCCGGATGTAAACGGAATTACCTTTACGGGTTCCAATTCCGTCGGAAAGCAGATCGGACAAGCTGCGCTGGCACGCGGAGCGAAGTATCAGCTGGAAATGGGCGGGAAAAACCCGGTCATCGTGGCGAATGATGCTGACCTTGACTTGGCTGTGGAAGCGACCATTAGCGGCGCTTTCCGTTCAACGGGGCAAAAATGCACGGCGACCAGCCGCGTCATTGTGCAAAGCGGAGTGTATGAAGCCTTTAAGGCAAAGCTGCTTGAAAAGACAAAGGAAATTACCGTGGGAGACGGGATGAAACCCGGTATTTGGATGGGTCCGTGCTCGACTGAAAAGCAGATGCAGACTGTTTTAAATTACATCAACAAGGGTATAGAAGAAGGCGCGACCCTGATCCTGGGAGGTAAACAACTGCAAGAGGGAGAATTTGCGGAAGGTTTCTATGTAGAACCGACCATTTTTGAAAATGTCACCTCCCAAATGGTGATTGCACAAGAGGAGATTTTTGGACCCGTTCTCGCTTTGATGAAAGTGGAAACCATCGAAGAAGCTTTACAGTTGGCGAATGATGTGGAGTTTGGATTGAGTGCCTCCATCTTTACGACGAACATCCGCAAGATGCTTGCTTTCATCAATGAGATCGATGCCGGGCTTGTGCGTATCAACGCCGAGAGTGCAGGAGTAGAGTTGCAGGCGCCGTTCGGCGGAATGAAGAAATCCAGCTCCCATTCTCGCGAGCAGGGGAGAGCGGCCATCGAATTCTTTACATCAATCAAGACCATTTTTGTCAAATAATTGTGAAGATCAGGAGTTATGCGCTTGGGTGTGTAACTCCTCTCTCCATCGCTAGAAGTGGGAGGACAATGAGGAGGAGTTAAATGATGATGCACGACGCAACCCCCCATCAGGCAGTAAAAAAGGAAATCACTGGTACGCCGGTTATCACCGATGTACGGGTCATCCCTGTGGCAGGCCATGACAGTATGTTGTTAAACCTGAGCGGAGCACATGCCCCTTACTTTACACGCAATCTTGTGATTCTAAAGGATAACGCGGGAAACACGGGAGTAGGTGAGGTTCCGGGCGGAGAGCGTATTCGGAAAACCCTGGAGGATGCCAAGCCGCTTGTGTTGGGACAACCGATCGGAAAATTCAACAATATCCTGAACGCCGTTCGCAAGCGGTTTGCGGACCGGGATGCGGCTGGGAGAGGAGTGCAAACTTTCGACCAGCGCGTTACCATTCACGCCGTGACGGCGCTAGAAGCAGCATTGCTGGATCTCGTTGGAAAATACCTGGAAGTACCAGTGGCTGCCCTTCTCGGGGAAGGCCAACAGCGCGATACGGTGAAAGTGCTGGGATACCTTTTCTACATCGGAGATCGGAGAAAAACGAATTTGCCTTATGTAAGCGAACCAGAAGCGGATAACGACTGGTTCCGGCTGCGCCACGAGGAGGCGTTAACGGCGGAAGCGGTTGTTCGCCTGGCGGAAGCAGCGTATGAGCGTTATGGTTTTCAGGATTTTAAACTAAAGGGTGGCGTACTTCGAGGAGAAGAAGAGATCGAAACGGTAACGGCACTAGCCGAGCGCTTTCCGGAGGCGCGAATCACCCTGGACCCGAATGGCAGTTGGCTGCTGGCGGATGCGATTCGATTGTGCCGTGATATGCACCATGTTTTAGCGTATGCAGAAGATCCCTGTGGTGCAGAAAAAGGCTATTCGGCACGTGAAGTGATGGCAGAATTCCGCCGGGCAACGGGTTTGCGAACGGCTACCAATATGATTGCGACAGACTGGCGTGAAATGTGTCACTCTATCCAGCTGCAAGCAGTTGATATTCCATTGGCAGACCCCCATTTTTGGACCATGCAAGGATCGGTGCGCGTTGCCCAGTTGTGCCATGAATGGGGGCTTACCTGGGGCTCTCATTCCAACAATCACTTTGACATCTCACTGGCGATGTTTACCCATGTAGCCGCTGCGGCACCGGGTAACATTACCTCGATCGATACCCACTGGATTTGGCAGGACGGTCAGCGCTTGACAAAGGAACCATTGCAAATTGTCAACGGGATGATTAAGGTTCCCGACAAGCCTGGCTTGGGAATCGAACTGGACATGAAACAAGTCGAAAAAGCACATCAACTGTACGTAAAGGAAGGCCTAGGCGAGCGCGATGACGCCGCAGCCATGCAGTATTTGATCCCGGGCTGGAAGTTTGACCCGAAACGCCCGTGTTTGGTTCGATAACGATTCTGATTGAGTGAGCTGTACCCGTTATTATGTCTAGACGTTCATCCGTCAGAGCGTGGAAAAAGCTTTACTTGTATAAGAAGAACTCGGATTTCGGGGCTCTCAAATAAGTCTCTAAAATAAAAAATGGACGGAAAAACCGGTAAGGTTTCCTTCCATTTTTTTTGTTCCTTCGTTTCTGTAGGAAGGTAGTCCGGCGTATGCCTGCCACCTTCAGTCGAGTGTGGGCCTAAGCCCCAATCACAAACTCGGTGTGAACTTACCCCACATGGAGAATCGGCTGAACTCCGATTGCCCTTGATGTGACAGAACACGCTTTCGCCTTCGACTTTACGCCGAATATTGATAGCGGCCTTTTTGTCAACCTCAAGGGCTTCTGTGGCTTTTGCTCCCAGTTCTCCCCAGATCGTTTTCAGTGTACTTGGCGGTTGCCTTTTACTTTTGTACAAGCGGACTTGAGCGGGAAATCACTGCAATCTTCGCATAAAATCAAAGCGCTGTTCTTTTTCTTCCCCCACTGCATTCAAGTCGTTTTCTTCACTGCCATAGTTCCCATACGCAATGAACATCTTTTGGGACAAGCGTCTCTTGGAGCTTCTCCTTCAGTTTTTCTTCAAAAGAAGTGTGGACTTTTTTATGCCTGGGAATACTCGTTCGGGTTCACTTTTATCTCGAATATAATATTTAACAATAATGTTATTTTGTGGTATATTCGTTGTAACACAATGAAGCATTTCCTGCATCTCTCCAAAAATTATGAAGCAATTTATTCTGGCATCTCCCGCACAGGAGTTGAATCATGTGGTTTGAACAAATTGTCAAGGAATCATTTCCTCATCTGTCCTCCGGGCAAAAAAAAGTAGCGGAATATTTGCTGCAGAATATTGAAAAGGCAGCGTTTTTCACCGCCGTACAGATCGGACGGGAGGCGGATGTCAGCGAAACAACCGTCATTCGCTTTGCATATGCTTTGGGGTTTCGGGGCTTTTCGGAGATGCAGGCTGCCATTCAACAATACCTTTTGGAAAGCAACTCGGCAAAATTATTCACCGAATCGACTTTGGAAACGGCAACAGAGCCGAATCTCTTTACGCGGGTGATCGAACGGGATATCCAGATCCTTCGGCAAATCCAGCACCAGCTGAATCAGCAGGATGTCTGCAAGGCTGCTGACTGGCTGATGGAGGCGGACCAGGTGTTGATCGTAGGCTACCGTGCTTCGTATGCGGCAGCTCACTGGTTTGGCTTTATCCTGAGCATGGTGCGGAAAAATGTGCAGGTCGTCCCCTACAACGGCGAAACCGAACAGCGAATCGTGAGCCTGACAGACAAGTCGGCCGTGCTGGTCATCTCCTTTCCGCGCTATACAAAGGAAACGATCCGGGTAGCCGAGGCCTGCAAGCGGATGGGAGCCCGGATTATTTCGGCGACGGACAAAATTCTCTCTCCTGCCAGCCGAATTGCCGACATTACCTTTACAACAGAAATCAATATCGAATCAGGGCACTACTCGATCTCTTCCATCATCAGCCTGCTGTCACTGTTGCTGGCGGCGATCAAGGAGAGGCATGATACACAAGCGAGAATGAAACAGCTGGAGCAGTTATACTCCCAGTGGAACATTTTTGAAGAATAGCAGCAAAACTTTGAAAGGGGAGATGATGACGAAATTTAAGCAGGCTCAAATACAATAAAAATAGACTGAAAATTATGTAAATTATTGTGCGAAGGGGGATTTTGGCAATGAAAAAATGGATGCAGAGTCTCTTTGTCATGCTGCTGATTGTTTCTCTCGTTTTGACGGGTTGTTCCCAGTCGTCGTCTTCTTCCTCGTCAGCGGGGGATGAAAACAGCGAACTGGTGGTGGCCTTCGATTCGGATGTCCCAACGATGGACCCGCACATGCACAACGAACCCAATGCGATCACGATTAACTGGCATATTTTCGATTCCCTGCTTTACCTCACCCGCGATCTGAAAATCGAGCCGGGATTGGCCGAAAGCTACGAGCGCAAGGACGATCTGACCTGGATTTTCCACTTGCGCAAGGGCATCACGTTCCACAATGGCGAGGAGTTCAATGCCGAAGCGGTCAAGTTCTCACTCGAGCGGGTGCTGGATGAAAATCAGAAAAGCACACAGCGCGGCAATATCAGCGCGATTTCGGAAGTGAACATCCTCGATCCCTACACGGTGGAAATCAAGACGGGGGAACCGTACAACCTGCTGCCGCACCGCCTGTTCTACCTCAGCATCGTTCCGCCCAAATACGTCAAGGAAGTAGGCGACCAGACCTTTGCGGAGAAACCGGTTGGAACCGGCCCCTACAAGCTGGTGGAGTGGGCAAAGGGAGACAAGATTGTCCTGGAAGCGAACGACCAGTATTTCAAGGGAGCGCCGCAGATTAAAAAGGTGACGTTCCGCATCATCCCGGAAGTCGCGACGCAAATCGCCGAGTTGCAAAGCGGCGGGGTAGACATCATTCGGATGGTGCCCCCGGACATGCTGGCACAGCTGGAGGGCAATCCGCAAATTTCCATTACTTCCACACCGCTTTTGCGGGTTTACTATCTCGCCTTTGACACGACGAAAAAGCCGTTTGATGACGTCCGTGTCAGACTGGCCATGAACCATGCCATCGATGTCCAGATGATCATGGACAAGATTCTCGGCGGAAAGGCAGTCCGCACTCCAGCGGGCGTCAATCCGAACCACTTTGGCTTTGACGAAAGCATTCAGCCCTACCCGTACGATCCCGAGAAGGCGAAGGCTTTGCTTGCGGAAGCCGGTTATCCGAACGGATTTGAAGTGGAACTCCATCATTCTTCTCCGGGGATTGGCCAGCAGATTACGGATGCCGTCATCTCGGACTTGAGCAAGGTCGGCATCAAGGCAACTTCCAAGTTCTACCCGGAATCCAGTTCTTTTGTCGAAAAACAGCGGGCCGGCGAACTGCCCTTCCGCCTGGGCAACTGGGGCAGCTATTCCGTCTACGATGCCGATGCGATTTTGCAGCCGATGTTTGACAGCAAGGGCGTTTACGGCAGGTATTTCAACACGCCGGAGCTGGATGCGTTGATCAACAAGGCGCGCTCGTCGATGGATCAAGAAGAGCGCAAGGCCCTGTACAGCCAGGCACAGCAGTTGATTCACAAGGAAGCGCCGTGGGTTTTCCTCTTCTCTCCCATGGACAATCAGGCTTACAACAATCGGCTCGACTTCAAGGCAAGGGCGGATGAACGGATTTACGCCTACGAAATCGGCTTGAAACCTTAAAGGACTGAAAAAGGAAAAGGCAGCTTGACGGCTGCTGCGGAGAGTGCCGGTTCGGCCGCGGGAGTCCAGAACCTTTCCGGACCGGCACATCCCGCGAGCATACAGGGAAATCCCTAAACGCGGCCGCTTATCCTGGAAGAGGACTCGCCAAGAAGTTTTCCTGACAGAAAGGAGGGAGTGAAGGTGGCACTCCTTACCCAAATCATCCGGATCATCCTCGTGCTGTTCGGGATTTCCACGATCGCCTTTTTTCTCATCCACTTGTCCGGAGACCCTGTTCTCTTGATGCTGCCCCCGGAAGCCACGCAGGAAGAAGTTGAAGCGTTTCGCCGTCAGATGGGATTTGACCGGCCGCTTTCCGAACAGTATCTTCACTTTTTGTCTCAGGCCGTCCGGGGCGATTTTGGCAACTCGCTGAAATTTAACCAGCCCTCGCTGGAGGTTGTCCTGGAACGCATTCCGGCCACATTGGAACTGACGTTTTACGCGATCTTGCTGAGCGTTCTGATCGCCGTTCCGCTGGGGATTTACTCGGCGGTGAACCGCAACTCGCTCGCGGAAAACCTCGTTACGGTTATGGTTTTTCTGGGGCAGTCGATGCCCATTTTTTGGACCGGGATCATGCTGATGCTGCTGTTTGGCGTGAAGCTGCAATGGCTCCCTGTCTCCGGCCGAGGAACATGGGCGCATTTAATCATGCCTGCCTTTACGCTTGCGGTCTGGGTGGCCCCGACGACGCTGCGCATCGTCCGCTCCAGCATGCTGGAGGTGTTGCAGCAGGATTACATCCGCACCGCCCGTTCCAAAGGGTTGTCGGAAAAGGTGGTCATCTACAAGCACGCGTTGAAGAATGCGGCGATTCCGATCATCACCATCATCGGCTTTCAAATCGGCAAGCTGCTGGGCGGCGCCGTCGTGACGGAAAGCGTCTTTGCCTGGCCGGGTGTGGGACAGTTGGTCGTCAAGGCCATCTACACCGCTGATTATCCGCTGGTGCAGGCATGTGTCATCGTCCTGGCGCTGATTGTCGCTGCCATGAACTTTACTGTGGATACGATGTACCGCTACCTCAATCCGAAAATCAAATCCGGTTAAGCGAGGTGATTCCATGGGTAACACAGGGCTTGAAACCGCTGCCGCACCGGCTGTGGAGATCCCGCAACCGACAGTTCCCGAATGGAAGCGGAAATACCGCAAGTTTGTGAAAAACCCGATCGGCATCATCGGCCTGGCCGTGGTCCTGGCGATTGTGCTGATCTCGATTGCCGCCCCCTTGTTAACCCGTCACGATCCGATCGAGGTGAATCTGGAAAAGAAGCTGTTGCCCCCTGTCTGGCAGGAAAACGGCACCTGGGAGCATTGGCTGGGGACGGATGATGTAGGCAGGGATGTATGGTCCCGCCTCATTTACGGTGCGCGCATTTCCTTGTCGGTCGGTTTCTTTGCCGTCATCATCTCCCTCACACTGGGGACCGCTGTTGGTCTGCTGGCCGGCTATTTCCGCGGCAAGACGGACTTTGTGATCTCGACGGTCATCGATATCATGATGGCCTTTCCCTTTATCCTGCTGGCACTGGCTGTGATTGCCGTGTTGGGCCCCAGCCTGATGAACATGATTCTCGTGCTTGGGTTTACGGACTGGACCCAATACGCGCGGCTGGTGCGCGGGGAGGTGATCAGTCTGCGCGAGCAGGAGTTCGTGCAGGCCGGCTACGCGCTGGGAAGCCAGCATTGGCGGATTATCTGGCGGCATCTGTTGCCCAACTGCCTTCCCTCCGTCATCGTTCTCGCGACGTTGGCCCTGGCGCGGGCAATCCTGATGGAGTCCTCCCTCAGTTTTCTCGGCCTGGGCGTCAGCGCTCCCACGCCAAGCTGGGGGTATATGATGAGCACCGGCAGACCGTACATTGCGACGGCCTGGTGGCTGGCGACGCTGCCCGGAATCGCCATTTTGCTGACGGTATTGGGGATTAACCTGGCGGGCGACCGGCTCCGCGACATGCTTGATCCGAAAGTGGACTAGCAAATTGGGCATAAGCATGAACCATACAGGGAAAGGATGAAGATCCATGTTGAAAGCGGAAAAAATTGTCCTGAGGAAAATGAGCATGACACTGAAGGCTCCCTTTCAAACCAGCTTTGGCACCCAGACCGTGCGCAACTTTTTCCTCGTCGAAGTGCATACCGGGGACTTCGTCGGTTACGGCGAGGGCGTCGCCTCGGGAAGGCCTTTGTACAGCGAGGAGACAGTGGGGACCGCCTGGCATATCCTGAAGGATTTCCTCATCCCCATGCTCTTTGAAAAAGGGGAGATTAGCCATCCGGACGAGGTGGGGCAGCTGTTCAAGCCGATTCGCCGCAACAATATGGCCAAAGCTTCAATCGAAGGAGCTTATTGGGACTTGTATGCCAAGCAGCAGGGGATTTCCCTGGCAAAAGCCTTGGGCGGCGTAAAAGAGCGGATCGAAGTGGGAATCAGCCTGGGGATTGAGGCCGACATCAACGACTTGTTCCGCAATGTGGAAAGCGCCCTGGAGCAGGGGTACCGCCGGATCAAGGTAAAGATCGCCCCGGGCAAGGATGTGCAGGTGATTCGCGCGCTGCGTGAGCGCTTTGGCAACATCCCGATGATGGCCGACGCCAACTCCGCCTATACGCTGAAAGACATCGACATCCTGAAGGAACTTGACCAGTTTAACCTGATGATGATTGAACAGCCGCTGGCCCATGACGACATCATCGACCATGCGACGCTGCAGAAGCAGCTGAAAACGCCGATCTGCCTGGATGAAAGCATTCACTCCTGCGAGGATGCCCGCAAAGCGATCGAGCTGGGCAGCACGCGCGTCATCAATATCAAGATTGGACGGGTCGGCGGCCTCTCGGAAGCCAAACGCATCCACGATCTCTGCCGGGAAAAGGGGATACCGGTATGGTGCGGCGGCATGCATGAGTCCGGCATCGGGCGGGCGCACAATATCGCAATCACCACGCTGCCCAACTTTACCCTGCCGGGAGACACTTCGGGCTCTTCCCGTTACTGGCAGGAAGACATCATCAACCCCGAGGTGACCGTTGCTCCGGACGGCACGATTGAAGTGCCAACCGCACCGGGCATTGGATATGAGCCGGTGCCGGAATTGATTGAAAAATATACAACCGCCGTGAAAGTTTTTACGAGAGGGTAATGGACATGAGTGTACAGGCCATTTGCGACTATCTGAAAAAAAGCCGGGACGACATCCTTCGCACGTACGAAGAACTCCACCTGCTGGCCGAACCAAGCTGGCAGGAGGAGAAGACGTCGAAGTACCTGGCGGATCGGTTGAGGGCGGCAGGACTTGCGGTGCGCACGTATCTCGGACATTTCGGAATGACCGTCGACATCGAGGGAGAAGAGAAAACGTTCATCGGCTTGCGCGCCGATATGGACGCGCTGGTCCAGGAAGTGGACGGCGTGGTCAAGCCCAATCACTCCTGCGGCCATGACGGACACAGCACGATGGTGCTCTACGTTGCGCTGGCCTTTGCAGCGGCAGGAATTCGCCCGAAAAAGAGCGTTCGCTTTCTGTTTCAGCCCGCCGAGGAAAAGGCGGAAGGAGCACTGCAGATGATCAAGGACGGCGCAGTTGACGATGTCGAGATGCTGTTTGGCGTCCATGTGCGCCCCTTGATGGAGCTGGAAAACGGGACGGCCGCCCCCGCCATCCTGCACGGCGCGAGCGCGTCCGTCTACGGCACCATTTCCGGTGTACAGGCCCATGCGTCCCGGCCCGAGCGGGGAAAAAACGTCATCGAAACAGCGGCAGCCCTGGTTCATTTCCTGCAAAACATCCGGCTTGTGGCGGGCTGCCCGTTCTCCGTAAAAATGACGCAGCTGTCCGCTGGAGAGACTTCCAATGTGATCCCCGACAGAGCGACGTTCAAGCTGGATGTTCGCGCCCAGACCAATGAAGGGATGCGCGAGCTGCGGGAGAAGATCGGGCATGTGATGGAACAGGTCGCGAATTTGATGGGCACCCCGATCGAATGGCGCTTTTCCGCGGGAGCGCCTGCCGCCATCCTGAACGAACGCGCGGCAGGGATCATGCGGGAAGCGATCACCCGCGTGATTGGAGCGGAAAACACCAGACCGCCATGCGTCACTCCGGGTGCAGAAGACTTCCATTATTACACCAGTGAAAAGCCGGAGCTGGCCGGGACGATGCTGGGATTGGGGTGCGGACTAACCCCCGGACTGCACCATCCCAAGATGTCCTTTGACACCAGGGCCCTGGTCGTCGGGGCACAGATTCTGGCCGCAGCCGTGTATAACGCCGCATCGGGAGAGGATGTGTAAGTCATGGAACCAATCCTTCAGGTAAGGGATTTGCATGTCACCTTTAAAGGAGAAGACGGGGAGATTCACCCGGTCAGCGGCATTGATTTTCACGTCCGTCCCGGAGAGACATTGGGAATTGTCGGCGAGTCCGGTTGCGGGAAAAGCGTGACTTCCATGTCCATCATGGGGCTTTTGCCCAAGGGGATGGGACGGGTCAGCAAAGGACAGATCCTGTTTCAGAACCGGAATATTGTGGAAATGACCCCGTTGCAGCTGCAAAAGATTCGCGGCAAGGAAATCGCGATGATTTTTCAGGAGCCGATGACGTCGCTCAATCCTGTCTACACCATTGGCGAACAGTTGGGTGAGCAGATTCGGCTGCATCTGGGACTGGGGAAAAGGGAGGCTCGGGAAAAAGCCATCGAGATGCTGAAGACAGTGGGCATTCCCCGGGCGGAAGAGGTCGTCAGGGAATATCCGCACCAGTTGTCGGGCGGAATGCGGCAACGCGTGATGATTGCGATGGCGATGTCCTGCGATCCCAAGCTGCTGATTGCCGACGAACCGACGACGGCCCTGGATGTGACGATCCAGGCGCAAATTCTTGATCTGATGCGAAACCTGAAGGAAAAGAAGGGGACGTCCATCATCTTCATTACCCATGACCTGGGGGTCGTGGCGGAAATGTGTGACCGGGTTATCGTAATGTACGCGGGCCAGATCATCGAAGAGGCGCCCGTGCGCGAGTTGTTTCGAAATCCGCAGCATCCCTACACCAGGGGATTGATGGCGTCGATTCCCTCCATGGATCATGAGCAGCGCCGTCTGTACTCCATTCGCGGCACAGTGCCGCATCCTTCGGCTATGCCGCCGGGTTGCCGGTTCGCCCCGCGTTGCGACTTTGCCCGGGAAGCGTGCAGAGAAAGCCCGCCGCTGAGGGCGGTGGGGGAAGGACATCAGGTTCGCTGCTGGCTGGCGGAGAAGGGGGGAGCCGATCATGGCGGAAGCGTTGCTTGAAGTATGCGATTTGAAAAAGTATTTTCCCGTCAAGGGGAAGCTGTTCAAGCCGAAGTCGTATGTCAAGGCGGTAGACGGCGTCTCCTTTGCGATCCGCAAAGGGGAGACCGTCGGCCTGGTGGGAGAAAGCGGCTGCGGCAAGTCGACAACGGGCAGGACGCTTTTGCATCTGATTCCGCCTACGGGTGGAAAGGTGTTGTATAAAGGAAGGAATTTGACCTCGCTTTCTCCCAAGCAGCTTCGGCCGCTCCGCCGGGAGCTGCAGATTGTCTTTCAGGACCCGTACGCTTCGCTCGATCCGCGGATGAAGATTCGCGACATCTTGCTGGAGCCTTTGGAGATCCACAAGATTGGGAGCAAGCAGGAACGGCTCAAAATGGTGGAGGAGATCCTCGACATCGTCGGGCTGGGCAGCCATTATGCCAACCGCTACCCGCATGAATTCAGCGGCGGTCAGCGGCAGCGGATCGGGATCGCCCGCTCCCTCATCCTGCGTCCGGCGGTGATCGTCGCGGACGAGCCGGTGTCGGCATTGGACGTGTCGATTCAGTCGCAAATCCTGAACCTGCTGCAGGATTTGCAGGAGCAGTTTGACCTCACCTATCTGTTCATTTCGCATGACTTAAGCGTCGTGAAGCATATCAGCGACCGCGTCGGCGTGATGTATCTGGGCAGGTTGGTCGAATTTGCGCCCAAGGAAAAACTGTATGCCGCGCCAGCCCATCCGTATACGAAGGCGCTTCTTTCTGCCGCACCCGTGCCCAATCCGGATGCCAGGCCGCAACGGATCATTCTGAGCGGGGATGTTCCCAATCCGGCCAATCCGCCAAGCGGCTGTGCCTTTCACACACGCTGCCCGTTCGCCATGGAAAAATGCAAGACGGATCGGCCGGAACTGGCGCCATATGACACTGCGGAGCATCTGGTCGCCTGCCACCTGCACACTTGAGCGGAGATAGCCCGATGCAAAGGGAAGCGCGAAAAAGCGAGGGAAGCGCGATAACGCGCTTCCTTTTTTTCTATGAAAACGAAGAACTTCGTTACATCCGCTTTGAGCCGCTTTCTTTGAAAACATCCTCTATATCTTATAGAAAAGTTCAATTATCAGGCAATTCGGAAAAAATGTTAAGGTAACGTTAAAACGGATCTATGTCATAGGGGGACGACATATGCGCAAGGTTTCATCTTACCAAAAGTTACTTTTCAAGGCAGCAGCGGTATCCCTGTCGTTTTCACTGGTCGCCGGATGCAGTTCACCTCAAGCTGGTTCACCGCAAGCGGGCAATTCGGCAGATTCGGGCAATACCCGGACAGAAACCGCCGAGGCGCCGGCAAATCCGGAACCGAAGCGCGGGGGGAGCATCACCGTCGCGGTCAGCAACGAACCGGATACCTTGGACATCCACAAGACCGGCATGGCGGTTGCCAATCAGATTGTGGGAAATTTGGGAGCCAGCCTGGTTACCCAGGATCCGGAAACGCTGGAGTTTCAGCCTTACCTGGCAGAGAGCTGGGAAGTGTCGGAAGACGGAAAGACCTGGACGTTCAAGATTCGCACAGGCGTCAAGTTTCACGACGGAACGGAGATGACGGCCAGGTCGTTTGCGGAAACCTATCAGCGTGCGCTCAATCCGGAGACGCAAGGGAAGGTGGCAGCCAGCAATCTGTCGGAAGTGGAGTCTGTAGAAGCGCCGGATGATACGACACTTATCCTGCATTTGAAACAGCCATTTGCCCCCCTTCTGCAATATCTGAGCGATCCGGGCTGGCTTCAGCCGCTGTCGTTGCGGGCGATTGAAAAGGCGGGCGACGGCTACGGACGCCAGCCGGTGGGAGTCGGTCCCTGGAAGTTTGAAAAGTGGGAGAACGGCAAGTCGATCTCCTTTGTGCGAAACGAGGAGTTTGCCTGGGCTGATCCCATCTTTAAAAATCAGGGAGCAGCCTACCCAGACAGGCTGGAGTATCGCTTTATCACGGAAAACCAGACGATGCTGGCCGCTTTGGACAGCGCTTCCATCGACATCGCGCGCGGCGTCCTGGCCAAAGATGTCGTCAAGTACCGCAACGATCCGAACTACGAAGTAAAGGAAATGCTGCGCAACGGTTTGGGCTTGTTCGTCATGATGAACACGCGCCGGCCTGTCTTCCAAGATTTGGACGTGAGAAAGGCCATCAACATGGGGATCAACAAGGAAGCGATCATGAAGGCGGTCATCCAGGGAGAGGGAGTCATTGCCCACGGCCCGCTGCCTCCCTCCCTGTTCGGGTACGATGAGGAAAGCGAGAAGTACGGCATCAAGTACAACCCGGACGAGGCCAAGGCCTTGCTGGAAAAGGCCGGGTATGCGCGAAATGCCCAGGGCATCTACGAAAAAGGCGGACAGCCGCTCAAGCTGGACCTGTTGACGCAGAGCGGAACATGGGCACAGGCGGCACAGTTGATTCAGGCCATGCTGAAGGAGATCGGGGTGGAAGTGAACATCGTCACTCTGGAGTGGGGCGCACTGGTGGATACGGCGACAAACGGAAACTTCGACATGACGCTGATGGGATACACCTATAACGACCCGGATGTCCTCTACCTGTTCCTGCACTCCAGCCAGGCGGATGACGGTCTGAACTTCAGCTATGTCAAGGATGGCAAGCTGGACGGTTTGCTGGAAAAAGGGAGAACGACGGTTGACAGCGAGGCGCGCAAACAAGTGTACAAGGAAATTCAACAATACGTGGTGGAGCAGGCCTGGTGGGTGCCGATCTACACCGAGAAGCAGTTTAGCGTGGTGCGCAAACCGGTGGAAGGCGTGCGCGTGCATCCGCTGCGCGGCCTGATGTATCACGATAGCTGGGTAAATCAATGAAACAGTACGTTCTTCAGCGCCTCGCTTCCGGTTTGATTGTATTGTTCGGGATTTCGATTTTCTCCTTCGCCTTGATTCACATGATTCCGGGCGATCCGATCCGCATCATGCTGGGGGAAAATGCGTCAGCAGAGCAAGTCCACGCGTTGCGCGAACAACTGGGCTTGAATGATCCGCTTCCCACCCAATACCTAAACTACATGACAGGTGTGTTGCAGGGAGATTTGGGGACGTCCTTCAAAACGGGGCGTCCCGTCCTGACTGAAATTCTGGAACGCTTCCCCGCGACGGTCAAGTTGGCGGCGAGCGGGATGGCGCTCGCGATTTGCATCGGGATTACAATGGGCGTGCTGGCCGCGAAGTTCAAGGATACGTTCATCGACTTTACCGCCATGAGCATTGCGACGCTGGGCGTATCCATCCCCAACTTCTGGCTGGGCATTCTGCTCATCCTGCTGTTTACGGTCAAGCTGGGCTGGTTTCCCATTGCCGGCGGCACCGGATTGCGCGACCTGGTGTTGCCGGCGGTCACCCTGGGCGTGCTGGCTTCGACGGTGATCAGCCGGCTGACGCGTGCGGGAATGGTGGAAGTGCTTTCCCAAGATTACATCCGCACGGCGCGGGCCAAGGGGTTGCATGAGCGTGCCGTCCTGTTTGTGCACGCCTTCCGCAATGCGATGATTCCGGTTGTTACGATCATCGGCCTGCAGATCGCTTCCCTGTTGGGCGGAACCGTTATCATCGAGCGCGTTTTCGACTGGCCGGGTCTGGGGTCTCTGGCGATCAACGCCATCGCTTCCCGGGATTTTCCGCTGGTTCAGGGGATTATTTTGTTCATCGGCGTCATTTTTGTCCTGGTCAATTTGCTGGTGGACATCCTCTACAGTTTGATTGATCCGCGGATTGAAATAGGGCAGGCAAAGGAGGGGGGAGCATGAGTCAGGCCAGTCCAGCTGTGGTTTCTTCCGCTCACGGACAAACGCCGGAACGTGAAAGAGGGGTATTGTACAAGCTTTGGCAGAAACCCAAATCGCGCTACAGCATGCTGATTTTGCTGGCGGTAATCGCAGTCGGGATCGTGGGTCCGTGGCTGGCTCCCCACGATCCTACCAAACCGTACTATGAATCCCTGCTCGCGGAGCCTTCCGCAGAGCACTGGCTGGGGACAGACGCGATCGGACGCGATGTCTTCTCCCGGCTGCTGCACGGCGCCCGCGTCACCCTGATGGTCGCCGTTATGGCCGTTTCCATCACGTTTTTTACGGGAACCCTGATCGGGATCACCAGCGCCTATGTCGGCGGCATCGTCGATCAGGTGCTGATGCGCATCATGGATATCTTGCTGGCCATTCCCAATATTGTGATGGCGATGGCGATTGTCGCGATTCTCGGGCCCAGCCTGACCAATGCGATGATTGCGGTGGGTATCGCGGGCATTCCCAAATACGCCCGATTGACCAGGGCTTCAACCCTTGCCGTCAAGTCGTCCGGTTACGTGGAAGCAAGCCGGGCGGTGGGGACTTCCAACGCGCGCATCCTGCTTCTGCAAATCCTGCCCAATATTATGAGCACGCTTTTGGTCTACACCACGCTGCAGATTGGCATTGCCATCCTGGATACGGCCGCGCTCAGTTTTATCGGGCTGGGGGCGCAACCGCCGACACCGGAGTGGGGAACGATGCTGAGCGAAGGAAAGGAATACATTCGGGATGCCTGGTGGCTGGCGACGTTTCCGGGAATTGCGATCAGCGTGGTCGTCTTTTCCGTGAACATACTGGGTGACGCCCTGCGCGACATTCTCGATCCCCGGACGAACTAGCAGGCAGCCGGACTCGCTGCTTTCGCCGGCGTTTTTCGCCCCAGCTTCTTGAAGGCCTGGATGAAAAATTCGATCAAGTCCCGCTGGGAATCGCGCAGGCAGATCAGCTCGATTTTTCGCATCAACTGCACGTGCGGCTGCGGGGTGATTTCCACGAGCCGTCCGTTGGCCAGTTCTTCCTGGATGCACAAGTCCGGCAGGAAACTGATGCCGACGCCGGACATGACCATTTTTTTCGCTGCCTCAAAATTGTCCACCTCCATCATGATGTTGGGATGGATTTTGTTGTGATAGTAGTGGCGTTGGATCATCAGCCAATCCAGCGTGCCGTGGGCGAGCACGATATGCGGCTCCTTCGCCACCCTTTCCCACTTCAACTCCTGCTCCGGCATGGAGGCGAACGGGTGGGAGGGCGGAACCACCAGCCGCAGGGCGTCCGTGTGCAGGTGGAAGGAATCGATCAGCGGGTGGTACACCGTCCTTGCCAGGCCAAAGTCCGCTTCGCGATTCAGGACTTTTTCCATTACATAATTGGAAGAACCGACAAGAATCCGGATGTTTACTTCCGGGAATTTCTTCCGGTAGAGAGGCAGAATTTCCGGAAGAATGTGGGTGGACGCCAAAAGGGTACAGCCGATGGTAAGGTTTTGTTCGAACATTTGCTGCTCATGCAGGTGGCTGTAAATTTCCTGGTATGCTTCGAGAATTTTCTCGGCGTACGGCAAAAACTGTTTGCCGCGCTCCGTCAGGTAAATCTGTTTTTGGATTCGGTGAAACAAGGGACCGCCAAGTTCTCTTTCCAATGATTGAATTCTTGCCGTAATGGAAGGCTGGGTCAGGTACAGCGCCTCTGCAGCCTTGTTGAAGCTGCCAAGTTGAAAAGCGTAGAGAAACGCTTCGATGTTCTCTATGTTCATGGTCCTTCAACCTCCCGAAAGTAGCGAGAATCTTTCGATTATGAGAAGTATACCATATCATTCCGTTCCGCTTTGCAAAGGAGGTGCTCTATGCAGGGTCAGCCGTTTGTACTGGAAGTAAGCGATTTGTCCGTTCAATTTTTCAACCGCGGGAAAAATCCGGTGACAGTGGTGGATGGAGTCAGCTTCCATGTGAAAAAAGGGGAGACACTCGGGATTGTAGGCGAGTCGGGCTGCGGGAAGAGCGTCACCTCGCTGGCGATCATGGGGCTGTTGGACAAAAACAAAGGCGTCCCCAGCGGCAGTGTGCGTTTTTGCGGCCGGGAAATCCTCACCCTGCCTGACAAGGAAAAGCGCAAGCTGCGCGGCAATCGCTTGTCGATGATTTTTCAGGAACCGATGACTTCCCTCAACCCGGTGCTGACGGTCGGCAGACAAATTGGAGAAGTGCTTCGGCTGCACACCTCGCTTGACAAGGAACAGCGCAAGGAGCGTGTCATTGAACTGTTAAAACAGGTGGGGATTCCGCGCGCAGAGGAAATCTTTGGAGAGTATCCGCATCGCCTTTCCGGAGGGATGCGGCAACGGGTGATGATCGCCATGGCAATGGCTTGTGAGCCGCAACTGCTGATTGCCGACGAGCCGACTACCGCATTGGACGTGACCATTCAGGCGCAGATCCTGGAATTGATTCGCGAGATGCGGGAGCGCACGGACATGTCGGTCATTTTGATTACGCACGATCTGGGGGTGATCGCCGAAATGTGCGATCGGGTGCTGGTCATGTACGCCGGCCAGGTGGTGGAGTCGGCCGATGTCCGCACGCTGCTTCGCAATCCCCGCCATCCGTACACGAGGGGCCTGATTCGTTCCGTGCCGCATCGCAATCGGGGAGAAAAACGGCTGTACGCCATTCCCGGAAATGTGCCTTCTCCGGGCGAGTGGCCCCCGGGGTGCCGCTTTGCCCACCGCTGCAGCGAAGCCATGCAGATTTGCCGCCAGCAATCTCCCCACCTGCTTCCAATGGAAGACGGAACCGCGTGCAGGTGCTGGCTGCATGCAGAGGAAGCGGGAACGAAAGGGAGTGTGCCGCTGTGAAAAAACCCCTCCTGGAGGTCAAAGGGTTAAAGAAGTATTTTGCCGCGAAAAAAGGGTGGTTTCAGCCAAAGACTTACGTTCAGGCGGTAAATGGCGTCAATTTGACGGTGTATGAGGGAGAAACGCTCAGCCTTGTCGGCGAGTCCGGATGCGGCAAGTCGACCACGGGGCGCTGCATTTTGCGCCTTTTGGAACCCACTGCGGGGGAAATCTGGTTTCGGGGGCAGGATTTAACCAAGCTTTCCCAAAAGGAAATGCGCCGTTTGCGCAAGGATTTGCAGATTGTTTTTCAAGACCCGTTTGCCACGCTGAATCCCAAACTGAAGATTCGCTCCATTCTGGAAGAGCCGCTGATTGCCCAGAACGTCGAAAAGGAAAAGCGGGAGCAGCTCATCGAAGAGACCATTCAAATCGTGGGATTGAGCCGTGAACATCTGGATCGGTATCCGCACCAGTTTTCCGGCGGGCAGAGACAGCGGATCGGGATTGCGCGCGCCCTTATCCTTCGGCCGAAGCTGATCGTCGCGGATGAGCCGGTTTCTGCGCTGGATGTCTCCATACAGTCGCAAATTCTCAACTTGTTGCAGGATTTGCAGGAACAATTTGGCATGACCTATCTTTTTGTTTCGCATGACTTGAGTGTGGTGGAGCATATCTCCGACCGGGTCGCCGTGATGTATCTGGGGGAGATCGTCGAACTTGGCAGCAAGGAGGAGTTGTTCCAAAATCCGCTACATCCCTACACGCAGGCCTTGATTTCGGCGATTCCGGTCAGCGATCCTGACGAGAAAAAGGAACGGATCATTTTGCAGGGCGACCTGCCCTCTCCCGCCAATCCTCCTTCAGGCTGCCGCTTTCATCCGCGCTGCCGGGATTGTATGGACATCTGCAGGACAGAGGTGCCAAAAGAAGTGATGGTCTCCGGACAGGTGGTTCGTTGCCATCTCTACAGATAAGGAAAGGAAGTGGTGGTTATGTATGCATCCATCAATGGGACACGCATTTTTTTTGACGTTGAAGGGATGGGCTGGGTTCCAGACGGACCGACTCTGCGGGAAAAACCTGTTTGTTTCGTGTTGCATGGCGGACCGGGCGGAGACCACACCGGCTACAAGCCGTGGCTGAGTCCCTTGGCGGAATACATGCAGCTCGTGTACATCGACAATCGCGGCAGCGGCCGTTCCGCTTGCGGCGATCCCAAGACCTACACGCTGGAAAACAACGTGAAAGACATTGACGCGCTCCGCAGATATTTGGGGCTGGAGAAGATCGTTCTGCACGGCCACTCCTACGGAGGAATGGTGGCGCAGCAGTACGCCCTGCGCTTTCCGGAACACGTGGCCGGCCTTTTGTTGCTTACCACATCTCCCAGCTACGAGTTTCTGGAAAAGGCGAAGAAAATTGTCGAGGAAAAAGGGACCCCGGAGATGAAAGAGATTTGTGAAGTCTTGTGGGCGGGAAATTTCACCTCCAGGGAACAACTGACGCGGTTTTACGAAATCATGGCGCCCATGTATTCGCTCAAGCACAACCCGAACCCCAGCGAGGAGGAAAAACAGGAGATGCTGGATGCGCGGGCCCGTTCCAACCGTTCCTATCTGGCGCTCAACGAGGGATTTCGCGGCTTCCTCAAAACGTTTGACGTGCGCGACCAGCTGTCGAAGATCACGGCGCCCACGCTGGTCATGGGAGCGAGACATGACTGGATCACGCCGGTCGAGGAATCCGTGGAAATTGCCAGGCGCATCGCCAACAGCGAGCTGGTCATTTTCGAAAACAGCAGCCACAGCGTGCTCAAAGACGAATACGAAAACTACCTGTCGACGGTCATCAGCTTTGTGAAGAGAAGAATACTGGCCTGGCCGGCCTGATGCGGGTGGGCATGCGGTGAAAAATTCTGCAGCACAAACAAGCGGGCCGAATAAGATGCGTTACTCCCTTTTCGGGAGGGCTGAAAAGATCGCAGTTGGTTCAAGCGTTGTGCAGCTACTCCGGGGAAGCAGGAAAAGCAGGACTGAACTGATTGGACGGTTGCTTGGAGCCGTCTTTTCTTTTTGGGAGTTATGAATGTTTTATTGGGTGCGTCAGACAGTATGAAAGTATATAGTGAAAACGTTTAGAAAACATATTGCCTTTTTTTAGGAAAGAGCTTATTATTTTATCAGAAATTGCATAAAATTTAGCAAAATTTTGACGTTTTTATGTAATTTGGGTTGGACAATTATCTAATTTTTTGAAAACGTTTCCGTAGATGAGGAGAGTGTAATGCATAAGCCGACGATTGAAGATGTAGCGAAACTTGCTAACGTCTCGATTGCGACCGTCTCGCGTGTCATCAACCGCAGGGGTGGTGTTCACTCTGAGACGGAAGCGAGAATTTGGGCCGCCATTGAAGAATTGAATTACATCCCTAATGCTTTGGCACGCAGCATGGTGAAGAAAACCACTAACACTATTGGGATTATCATCCCCGATGTGAAGAACCCTTTTTTTCCGGAAGTGGTTTCAGGCATTGAGCAGAAAGCTAGAGAAAAAGGATACTTTACAATATTGTGTAACACCAACGAGTCGGCAGAAACCGAACGTGAACTTCTCCAAATTTTTCTTGAACGCAGTGTGGATGGGCTCATTATAACCACTGCAGACGAAGATGGGGATCACTTGCAGATGGCGATTGACGCCAAAATTCCGGTCGTCGCAGTGGATCGTAGAGTAAAACGGTTTGAGATGGATACGGTTCTGGTTGGAAATGTGGATGGAGCCTATCAGGCTACCCGCCATCTAATCCTACAGGGGCACAGGCGGATCGCAATTATTTGCGGACCGCAAAACACAACGCCCGGATACGAACGATTCGTAGGCTACAATCGGGCGTTGGAGGAATACGGAATCCCGCTGAGGCAGGAGTACATTTTGGAAGGAGATTTTAAAGAGGCGAGCGGGGCTGAGTTGACACGGCGCCTGTATCAATTGCCAGAGCGGCCGACAGCGATTTTTGTATCAAACAACCTGATGTCGATGGGCTGTATCCGCTCCCTGCGCGAGTTGAACTGGAAACTTGGGGAAGAGGTGTCCTTCATCGGGTTTGATGATGTGGAGATTGCTACATTTGTAACTCCACAATTGACCGTCGTTTCGAGGCCGATGCGCAAATTGGGAGAAGTAGCCTTTGACTTGTTGTACGAGCGCATGACGAACCAGTTTACCGGCTCCAAAAGGCACTACGTGTTGTCTCCGGAATTAAATATTCGGCAATCTTGTCGACTCAATTAAATTATTTTTTCGAAAAAAATCTAAACGTTTACATATAGGAGGGGTTTGTTGATGAAAAAAGTAGGTATTTTGCACCCGGGGATTAACAAGCTGATTGCAGAAACAGGACATACCGATATGATCGTCGTGACCGATGCGGGGCTTCCCTTGCCGGAATGCGTCAACACCCGCATCGATTTGGCTCTGATCGCGGGAGTTCCCTCGTTTCTGCAAACACTGGATACGGTGCTAAGCGAACTATTGGTGGAAAAGGTAATTCTGGCAGAGGAACTCAAAACAGTAAGTCCGGCTATGCATGAAGAGATTGTAAAACGTTTTCCCGGCATTCCTATCGAATACGTACCGCATGTGGACTTTAAGGAAAAAACCAAACAGGCGCGAGGCTTTATCCGCACAGGCGAATTTACCTCTTACGCCAATGTCATATTGGTGGCCGGTGTAGCTTACTAGCATTTGGGGAAGGAGGAGGATTCCTTGCGTGTACCTGCTTTACAAATGGAAGGAATTTGCAAGTATTTTCCTGGTGTCAAAGCGCTGGATCATGTAAACATCGAAGTTGGTTATGGCGAAATTCTAGCGCTGCTGGGGGAAAACGGTGCGGGCAAATCCACTCTGATGAAAGTGCTTGCCGGTGTTTACCAACCGGACTCCGGTACCATTTCCATCAACGGAAAGCGTGTGGTAATCAAGGGGCCGCGTGATTCGCAACGGCAGGGGATCAGCATTATCTACCAGGAATTTAACTTGATTCCTTATCTGAGTGTTGCCGAGAATATCTTTCTTGGCCGCGAACCCCGAAAAATGAAAGGGGTGATTGACTGGAAAAGGCTGAATGAACAGGCGCTTGAATGGATGAAACGGGTCGGGCTGAACCATGTTTCTCCCGAACAAAAGGTGGAAGAGCTGACTGTCGCCGAACAGCAATTGGTTGAGATTGCCAAGTCGCTCTCCTTTTCCGCGCAGATTCTTATTATGGATGAGCCGACTGCGGTGCTGAACAGCGAGGATACCAACCGCTTGTTGACCATCATGAAAGAGTTGAAACGCCAGGGGATATCGATCATTTTCATTACACATCGGTTGGAGGAGGTAGAACAGGTCGCCGACCGCATCATTGTGCTTCGTGACGGGCAATATGTGGGGAGTGTTGACGTTTCCACAGCCACCCGGGATGAAGTGGTGAAAATGATGGTAGGACGAGCCATCTCATCGCTTTATCCAGAGCGAAATCGGAAAATTGGAGAAGTTGTGCTCAAGACGAATGATCTCACTATTCAGAATAGTCTGCATAACGTCAACCTGGAAGTGCGTGCAGGGGAGGTTCTCGGTATTGCCGGCCTGATGGGATCAGGCAGCAACGTTTTGGCAAAGGCGCTGTTTGGGATGTATCCGCAAATGAAAGGAAGCATTATGGTGAATGGCCGTAGCCGGATTTCTTCGCCAAAAGAGGCGATTGATGCGGGGATTGCACTGGTTACAGATGATCGGAAGGGAAATGGCCTTGTTCTAAGCATGTCAGTGTTTGAAAATCTCCTGTTGCCCAGCTATCGGAGGATCTCATCATTTGGGACGTTGCTGCAGAAATCACTTCAGACAGGCATCGTGGAAAAGTGGGTAGCGGGATTAAAAATCAAAGTTCACGATCCATCGGTGGAAGTGGAGACCCTTTCCGGAGGCAACCAGCAAAAAGTGGTGTTGGGCAAGTGGTTGCAAATGGAACCCAAAGTACTAATTCTTAATGAGCCCACACGTGGGATTGACGTGGGAGCCAAAGCGGAAATTTACCAACTGATGAAAACGCTCACAGAAGAAGGGCTGGCCATAATCATGATTTCCTCAGAGTTGCCCGAACTGTTGGGAATGAGCCATCGCATTGCTGTGATGCATGCGGGGCGTATCGTTGCTGAATTGCCTATAGAAGAAGCCACACAGGAAAAAATTTTCATCTATGCTACCGGAGGTGAGCTCCGATGAATCAATCGGTTGTTGCTATCACAGGCCGCAAACAGCGTCATTGGCTGTTTTTAGTTAACAAGTATCGTGTACTCATTATCTTTCTTGGGTTGTGTGTGGTCGCCAGTATCGTATCTGATGCGTTCCTGTCTCTCACCAACCTGATGAATGTGGCTCGCCAGGTTTCGGTCACTGCCATTATTGCGGCGGGCATGACTCTCGTAATCCTGATCGCAGGCATCGATTTGTCTGTGGGATCCATTTTGGCTTTTTCCGGTGCAGTTGCCGCCGGAATGCTGACCGCGCAAATGCCGCTTCCCTTGGTGATCTTAATCACGCTGGCGGTCGGAGTGGTTTTTGGATTGTTAAACGGACTGTTTATTACCCGCTGGGGCATCCCATCCTTTATCACGACGCTAGCTGTCATGGTCATTGCAAGGGGAATGACTTTGGTCTACACCAACGGGTATCCGCTCGTTGTCAGCAACGACTTCTTTCGTTTCATCGGAAACGGAAAAGTCTTAGGAATACCTGTGCCGATTCTGCTCATGTTCCTAGTGTTTGGAATCATGGCTTGGGTGCTGCGTTATACCAGCTTTGGGAGATACGTTTATGCGATTGGCGGCAATGAAGAGGCCGCTCGTCTGTCCGGGATCCCGGTTAATTTGATCAAAATGGCGGTCTACGGCATTTGCGGAACGCTGTCTGCTTTGGCGGCGATTATTTACACCTCTCGACTGATGTCTGCCCAACCGACAGCGGGGAATGGCGTGGAACTGGATGCGATTGCAGCCGTCATCATTGGCGGAACCAGTCTGGCCGGAGGCAAAGGCGGGGTGGCTGGAACCCTGATCGGTGCTCTCATAATGGGCATACTGGACAACGTTCTCAACTTGATGAATGTCTCTCCTTTTTATCAAAGCATTGCCAAAGGCCTTGTCATTCTGATCGCTGTATTGGTAGACAGCAAATTTTCCAAATTTAAGGCGGCTCACTGAGCCTGTTTTTGCGGCGAATATGTTTTTGTTGTGAAATTACGCTAAAAATTTTAATTAATTATAAAAGGGGGAGTTTTACATGAAAAAACGTATGCTCGGCCTAATGGGGGTACTCTTGTCGATCAGCCTAGCGCTGACGGGGTGCGGAGGAGGTGAACAGGGAGCACAACAATCAACGGCGGGTTCCGGTTCCGCAAATGACACAGGACAAAGCAATGATGCGGCAGGACAAGAGAAAGTATTCAAGGTGGGCCTCTCCATGAACACGCTGAACAACCCGTTTTTTGTTGCGGTTAAAGAAGGAGCTGAGGCGGAAGCGGAAAAACAAGGGATTCAGCTTGTGGTCACTGATGCCCAAAACAACCCTGGACAACAATTGGCAGATGTGGAAAACCTGTTGCAACAAAACCTGGATCTCCTAATCATTGATCCGGCGGACAGCGACGCGATTGCCGAAGCAGTGAAGAAAACAAACGACGCCAACATTCCTGTTATTACCATTGACCGCCAGGCAAACGGAGGAGAAGTGATTACTCATATCGGTTTTGACGCGATCAAATCTGGCAACATTGCAGGAGAGTTCTTGGCTAAGGCGTTGAATGGAAAAGGAAAAATTGTGGAAATTCAGGGGATCATGGGAACCAACGTGGCTCAAGACCGCAGCAAAGGCTTTAATGAAGCGATTGCTAAGTACCCAGATATGCAAATTATAGCCCAGCAAGCAGCCGATTTTGACCGCGGCAAGGCAATGAGCGTAATGGAAAATATCTTGCAAGCTAATCCGGAGATAGACGGGGTTTACGCAGCGAATGACGAAATGGCGTTGGGCGCACTGGCGGCAATCGAAGCAGCCGGACGGCTGGATGAAATCATCCTGATTGGATGTGACGCGATTGACCCCGCCATTGAAGCAATCAAGAGCGGAAAAATGGAGGCAACCATCGCTGAACCGCCATTCTTCCTCGGACAGGAAGCCATCAAAACCGCCAAAAAAATCCTCAACAATGAATCCGTAGAGAAACAGGTGATTCTTGAATCCAATCTCGTAACTAAGGATAATGTGAATGAAATTAAAACCAGATAAGATGTGGGAGTGATCGGAGTGAAAACGGGGATCATCACAGTAGTTGGCAGCTATATTGTAGATTTAATGAGCCGCACTCCCCGGATGCCCAAGCCGGGCGAAACGGTTCTCGGCGGCCCCTTTCGCATGGGGCCAGGGGGCAAAGGAGGAAATCAGGCGGTTGCCGCCGCACGGCAGGGTTCTTCCGTGCGGATGGTGACCAAGGTGGGAAGTGATTCGTTCGGGAAGGATGCCCTGCAACATTTTCGCAACGAAGGCATTGACACTTCTTATATTTTCATTGACGAAACGGAGGCGACCGGCACGGCCTTGATCGCGGTTGACGACCAGGGAGAAAACATGATCGTGGTGTCGCTGGGAGCGTGCGGCAACTTGAACGCCGAAGATGTAAAAAAAGCGGAAGCAAGCATTCGGGAGTCCGACATTGTGCTGGTTCAGCTGGAAACAAGTCTGGAAGCGGTGCAGGAAGCAGTTCGTCTGGCTAAGACTCACGCCGTTCCGGTTATGTTGAATCCTGCTCCATACCAGCCAGTTCCTCGTGAACTGTTTAAAGGCATCACCTACATCACTCCCAACGAAACGGAAGCTTCCCTGTTGACGGGCGTCCAGGTGCAGGACGATGCCAGTGCGGAAGAAGCGGCAAAAATCTTGCATAGTTGGGGAGTACCTCACGTTCTGATCACGTTGGGAAAACGCGGATGCTATTACTACAACGGGACCGTCGGCAAGAGCGTAGACAGTTTCCAAGTGGATGCTGTTGATACAACGGGTGCTGGAGATGCCTTTAACGGGGGACTTGCTCATGCGCTCGTCTCCGGGCAATCCTGGGAGGAGGCGATTGTCTACGCCAGCGCGGTAGCTGCTTTGTCTGTAACCAGGATTGGTACGGCTCCGGCCATGCCTTCGAAAGAGGAAGTGGTTCAATTTTTGCGACAAGGGTGAATGCAATGAGTACGGGTAATACAATTGCTAGAGTGATAGACCATACTTTGCTGAAGCCAAATGTGGCCAAAGAACAAATCATTCGGCTGTGTGAGGAAGCAAAGCAGTATGGCTTTGCTTCCGTATGTGTCAACCCGTGTTATGTGCGGTTGGCTGCCGATCAACTGAAAGGGGCATCGCCCAAGGTTTGTACGGTAATCGGTTTTCCATTGGGAGCGACAACAATCTCTGCCAAGTTGGCTGAGGCTGAGGAAGCAGTTCGAAACGGCGCTGCAGAACTAGATTACGTAATCACCATCAGCGATGCGTTAAATGGTAGCTATGATGCGGTTCGCGCAGAAATGGAGGCTTTTGTTCAATTCAAAAGGGAACATACATCTGCTCCTGTCGTTAAAGCAATTCTCGAAACCTGTTATTTGGAGGATGAGCAGATCCGGCGAATCTGCCAATTGGCGAGAGAAACAGGTTTGGATTTTGTAAAAACTTCCACTGGATTTGGACCTGGCGGGGCAACGGTTCATCATGTACGGCTTATGCGGGAAAACGTTGGTCCGCATGTGGGAGTGAAAGCTTCCGGGGGGATTCGGACGTATCAGGATTGTCTGGCTATGCTGCAAGCCGGTGCCTCCCGGATCGGTGCCAGCGCTAGTGTAGCTATTGTTACCCAATCGTCTGGGTTTGGGGATGTCAGCTATTAATAGGTTCCCATCGCGGCCAATAAATAATCAGTGGGAACTAAAAAACGGAAACGTTTAAAGTTTTAGTGAGGAAATTGAGAACGCCGAAATTTTTTTGACTCACAGGCGTCAGGAGTTTTTGCTCTGCGTGTGCGTCTGGAGTTGAAGAAATTCCGGTTTTTTTGTTTGATGTTTTGTTAAGATAGACAAAATGCAGTAAATTTTATTGAAAATAAAAATTAGGAAGATTGTACAATCAGTTGCATGGCTATCCGTATACAACAGAATAGATGGTTGGAGGTATGTGGCTTCTTTTTTCGAAAAACATTTGCATTTTTACTCGTCCGTTCAATCGTGCTAGGCACGTTGTTGTTGACAAGTTGTTTTCTGATACAGGATCGAATGTTGTTGCTGGTATTTCAGGAACAAGTATTTGACATTAGCAAGCAATCAAACGCTTTCCCTCATACCGGAAAATCTGCAAGACCGTACTTTTGCCGATCCGGACCCTGCGATTGAGCTTGTCCGGTTGCTTGATTCCATTTCGGAGCAAAATCAAAAAATCGCACAGGCTCTTTTTCTGCCGAATCAAAAGATGGAAAGAACATGAATCTGGGGACCCCTTCTTTCTTATGGGAGATTTCAGCTCCAAGCGAATATTATGAGCACAGCAAGCTTTACTGGAGGCAATTAACCAGGCAGTCGAGACAAGGTTTCTGTAATGACTGAAGTTTATACAGACCTGTTGCTCCTTCCTTGCAAACTGTTGCACAAAATCCTTGACCCATCAATATTCGACATGATATACTATTATTTGTTGAATTCAGGATTGTTTCAGCCGGGTGTGGGTTTCCCGCAACTGTGGAAGCTGACATGCGGACGTAGCTCAATTGGTAGAGCGTCGCCTTGCCAAGGCGAAGGTCGCGGGTTCGAGACCCGTCGTCCGCTCCATGATGCAAAGCGAAGGTCTCTCACCCGTACCGGGTTCACCCTCGAAGAATGTTCGAAGAAGCGGTTCTCGGGTGCTTCCGATCTGTCTTGCGAAGAAGCCAATCAGCGCAGCGGCGCCAGTGGAAGCGAGACCCGTCGTCCGCTCCATGATGCAGTGCGTTTGAGATGATTATAATGGCATGAAATTGAAGAGTAGGAGTGATCATCCTGCTCTTTTTTGTGTTGTTTGGAAAATAATGTGTGTTTATCCCCTGTATTTTTTTCTTGTAACCACTCCGGGCATCCATTACTTTAGGAATAAGGATTGAAGGAAGGACGCGACAATCCGGCTGCCAATGGCAGTACTGCGTAAAGCACATCTGAAACACCAGTTCATATACATCCATACGAGGAATTGCCTGAGCGCTTGACGACTACAAGGAACAGGAGTTGTTGCCGACATGAACCCGATCCATGTGGAACATGTGCATCCTGCTGTAGCCAACCTGATCGCAAACATCCAAAAGGTGCTGATTGGGAAAGCTGGCGTGATCGAGCTGACCGTAACGGCTCTTTTGGCCAATGGCCATGTATTGCTGGAAGACGTTCCCGGCGTGGGGAAGACAATGCTGGTGCGCGCTCTGGCGAAATCAATTGGAGGAAAATTTAAAAGAATCCAATTTACGCCGGACTTGCTGCCGACGGATGTGACGGGAGTTTCCATTTTTAATCAGAAAAGCATGGAGTTTGAATTTCGGGAAGGGCCGCTTTTTGCCAATGTGGTGCTGGCGGATGAGATCAACCGCACTTCGCCCAAGACGCAATCGGCGTTGCTGGAGGCGTTGGAGGAGAGGTCCGTCACCGTGGACGGCACGACGTATCCGCTGGCAAGGCCTTTTTTTGTGATGGCGACACAAAACCCGTTGGAGTACGAAGGGACGTTTCCGCTGCCGGAGGCGCAGCTGGACCGGTTTCTGATGCAGCTCCGCATGGGCTATCCGACGATTGAGGAAGAGACGAAAATGCTTGGCCGTTTTTCCGGTCACAACCCGTTGGATACGCTGGAGGCCGTCGTTTCCATCGAGGAATTGACGCAGTTGCAGGAGGCGGCGGCCAAGGTGAGGGTATCCGAGGGGATCAAGGAGTACATCGTTCGCCTCTGTCACAAGACGCGGGAGCATCCTTTCGTTTACTTGGGGGTCAGTCCGCGAGGAGCGCTTGCCCTGTACCGGGCCGTACAGGCGCTGGCGTTTGTGCGCGGGCGTGATTACGTCATTCCCGACGACGTGAAGGAACTGGTGCCGCACGTTTTTGCCCACCGCATGATCGTAAAACCGGAAGCTCGTCTGGATGGGGCCACCGCTGACCGCATTCTCACCGTGATCCTGGCGGAGACCCGGGTTCCGGTAAACTGAGGCGGTGGCCGGATTGAAACAGCAGCGTTGGGGAAAAGCGAAGGTCGTCAGCCTTGTCCTGGTCACTTACGTGTTTGCCAAATTCCAAGGGGGATTTGCCAGCTGGTTTTTGTTTTACGCCAGCCTGGTGTTTCTGGCCTATGAGCTGCTTGCCTATGCGTTGATGTTTTTCACGCTGGAGGTGGAGAGGCAGCTGGACCGCAACCGGTTGCAGGAAGGGGAGGAAGTGATCGTCACCCTGCGCCTGCGTCGGAAGATCTGGTTTCCTTTTGGCTGGAACATGGTCGTGGACCAGCTTCCCGAACGGCTGGCCGTACTGTACGAACCGCACCGGCAGCTGGTGTTTCCCTGGTTGAAACGGGAAGTTGTGTTTCGCTACGCCATACCCCATTTGCCGAGAGGACACTACCAATTGACTGCCCTGGCGGTAAGCGGCGGGGATTTTTTTGGATTCTTTGAACGTCAGCAGGTGTTTCCTCTTTTCGACGAGTTCCTCGTATACCCGTCCTATTCCCTGCTGAAGCGATGGGAGATGGGAGACGGGAGCCTGAGCGGCACGGTTCATGCGGCACACCGTTATTCGGATGATGTGGCCGCCGTCAGAGGAGCACGCGAGTATCAGCGTGGAGACCGGATGAGTCAGATTCACTGGAGGGCTTCTGCGCGGGGAACCGGATTGAAAACCAAGGAATTTGAACACCAGGCGATGAATCACGCGGTGTGTTTCCTCGATGTGGAGAAAAGCCGTTATCCCGATCCGGAGACGTTTGAACGGGGCGTTCGGGTGACGGCCAGCCTCATTGCCTTCGCCAACCGCCACCAGTACCATTACGGCCTTGTCTGCAAGTTGTCGGAAACGGAACGGATCTCCCTGTCGCCTGCATTGTCCCAGACCCATTTCCTGCGTGTCTTTGACCAGTTGGCACGGGTGATGCCGACAGGGGTGGAGCCGCTGGACCGCGTGCTGGGGCGGGAAGAGCTGGAGCAGGCCAAAGGCGTCACGTTTGTGGTGATTACGCCCCGCCTGGACAAACAGATGGTCAGCAGGTTGATTTCCCTTGCGCAAAGAGGCCGAAAAATCCAACTGTTTCATCTGCAGACTGCCTTTGCCGGCAACAGTGCTGCCGGTTCGGAACAGGCCCGTGCGCTGCAAATGCTAGCTGCCCACAAGGTGTTGTGTTGGTCTGTCCGCAGCGATGATGCGCGGGAGTGGAACCGGCTGGGAGGTGCGTAGACGATGAAGGTTTGGAGAAAGCCAAGCGTCTGGGAATGGGGGGCCGCCTTGCTGCTCTTTTTGCTTTTGCAGGAGTGGCTGAAGCCTTTGCAAGTGTTGACGGACACGGGAGATTTGACCTCCTTTTATCTCCTGATCGCGCTGTGCCTGGCGGCGGACATGCTGCTGCCGTATCGTTGGCTGACTTTTCCGGCAAAGTTGGCCGGCGTTTTGCTGCTTTTGCACTTCACCCTGATGGAGGGGCCGTTCTGGGATTGGGAGTGGCTGAAGGCGCTGTACGGCCAACTCATCCGCGACTTGCCGTTCGTCTCCCAACAGGACTGGGTGGCGATGCATCCGCTCTCGCGCAATTTGCTGTTTGACCTGATGCTGGTCTTGCTGGTCGCGCTGATCGACTATCTGGTGCTGGAGCAGCGGCAGGTTCTCTGGTTTGTCGTGATGACCGAAGCGTACCTTGCCGTGCTCGATACCTTTTTGCCCTATGAAGCGGACGGCGGGATCATCCGCACGCTGGTATACGGCTTTTTGCTGCTTGCCCTGACACACATGTCGAAGGTAAGCCGCATCGCCGCGTTGCCGGAAAAAAGGGGATGGGCTCTGGCCAACTCGCTTCTGGCTCCGCTGGCCATCATCGCGGTGAGCGTGGGAATTGCCTACTGGGCACCCAAACAGCCGCCCAGCTGGCCGGACCCGATTGCGTACTTCACGGGCTCCCAAGAGGGGAAGGCGCCTGTCAAAAAAGTGGGATACGACAACGACGACGAACAGTTGGGCGGGCCTTTCCAGCAGGATGACACGCTGGTGTTCACGGCTGTCACCAACGAACAAAGCTACTGGCGGGGAGACGCCAAGGACGTCTACACCGGGAAAGGTTGGGAAAAAGGGGAAAGCGATTACGAAGTGATCCTCAACCTGAGAAACCATCAGTGGGAAAACGAGCTGTTTCACGGCCAGGAAACCGAACAGGTGAAGGCTGTCCTCGATTTTTCCGGACCCTATCAGTACCCGACGATCTTTTACCCTGGCCAGTTGAAAAAAGTGAGCGAGTTTTATCCCGAAAATGCGGCAGTCGTATACGATTCCACCCATCAGCAGCTGGAAGTGCGCGAGAGAGTGCCGTCGCGGCGGCAGAGAAATCCGGGGGCCGGACAGGCGGAAGGGGCCCATTTCCCGCTGTTGAAGATGCAGCGGTATACGGTAGAGGCGGAAGTGCCGATCGTCAGCGAAAAGGCGATCACCCAGGCCGGGACCGACTACCCCGAAGAGATCCGGAAAAAGTATCTGCAACTGCCGGATACCCTGCCGGAGCGGGTGCGCGAGCTGGCAAAAGAAATTGCGAAAAACGCAACCACTCCCTACGCAAAGGTGCGGGCGGTGGAAAGCTATTTGCGCTCCAGCGGAAAATACCGGTATGAAACTACGGATGTCCCGGTTCCGCCGGAGGACCAGGATTTCGTGGACCACTTTCTCTTTGTCAGCATGCGCGGCTACTGCGACCACTTCTCCAGCGCGATGGCCGTGATGCTGCGCACGCTGGACATTCCGGCCAGGTGGACAAAAGGGTTTGCTCCGGGGGAGCAGGTCGGGACGGATGAGCAGGGAAACGCCATCATCGAAGTGCGCAACAGCGACGCCCACTCCTGGGTGGAGGTCTACTTCCCCGGGATCGGGTGGGTTCCCTTCGAGCCGACCAGCAGTTTTTCCACTCCTTTGCGCATGAAGTACGATCTGCAGGAAGAGACGGCGCAAACTTCCCTTCCCTTGCCCGACGCGGCAACTCCGCTTCCGCTGGATCGCGGGCAAGATCGGCTGGATGAGCAGGAAGCGGCAAAAGGTGCGGCGGGAGGCGGATTCAGCCTGCCGTGGCCGGTTCAGCTCCTGCTTGGCGCCGCTTTGCTCCTCGGTTCCTTTCTGGCGTGGCGCAAGCGAAGAGAAGCAAAGGTTTGGTGGCTGCGCCGGAAGATGGACGGCATGCAGTCCAGCCCGTATCAGGAGCGCTACAACCTGTTGATTCACATGATGGAGAGTCTCTACACCCGCCGGAAAGCGGGGGAAACGCTGCGCGAGTACGTGAACCGGCTGGGGATCTCCGGGGAAAAGCGGCAGGATTTGCGCTATCTGACGGAAATGTACGAGCGAACGGTTTACGGCCTGAAAGGAATGGAAGAAAAAACCCGAAAGTTTGCCGAAGAGTTGATCGAACGATTGGTTCGGCAAATGAAACCTTGAAGATTGGGTTGCCTTCTGCTAGAATGACGATCAATAAGTCTCGCGGCATCAGCGGCAGCCGGGATCGAGTGCCACCAGGCCAGCGGGAACCAGCGGCGGGGAGTGCTCTGCTCCGATTTGCCCAATGCCGGCCAATTTGATAGGTGTACACACACTGGGACTTTGCCGCCGTACGGAAGCTGCGGCATACAGTCCCGGTTTTTTTGGGTGTGAATTTGCCAAATTCCTGTCGGGACAGAAGAAGGAGGATTTATGGACAAGGCAATGGAAATGGTCGTCGTGCTTGACTTCGGCGGTCAATACAACCAACTGATTGCACGCCGGGTTCGCGATCTGGGCGTGTACAGCGAACTGCTGCCATACAATACGCCGGTGGAAAAAATCAGGGAGATGAATCCCAAGGGGATCATCTTTTCCGGAGGGCCGGCCAGTGTCTACGAAGAAGGAGCGCCCCGGGTAGACCCGGCCATTTTTGAACTGGGCGTGCCGATTCTGGGCATTTGCTACGGCATGCAGCTGATGAGCCATTTGTTGGGCGGAAAAGTGGAGCGCGCGGGAAAACGCGAGTACGGAAAGGCCGAGCTTCGTCTGCAGGAGAAAGGCAAGCTGTTTGAAGGCTGGGAGGACAACGAGATTGTGTGGATGAGCCACTCCGACAAAGTGGTGGAACTGCCGGCCGGATTTCACGTCACGGCGTTCAGCGACAGCTGTCCGGCAGCGGCCATCAGCAATCCGGAGCAGAACCTGTACGGCGTGCAGTTCCATCCCGAAGTGCGCCACACCGTAAAAGGGAACGAATTTATCCGCAATTTCCTGTTCAATATCTGCCGCTGCAAGGGCGAGTGGAGCATGACCTCTTTCATTGAAGACGAAATCGCGCGCATTCGCGAGACGGTGGGGAACAAGAAGGTTCTGTGCGCACTCAGCGGGGGAGTGGATTCCTCGGTGGTGGCAGCGCTGGTTCACAAGGCGATTGGCGATCAGCTGACCTGCATGTTCGTGGACCACGGGCTTTTGCGCAAGGGAGAAGCGGAAAGCGTCATGGAAACCTTCGCCAAGAAGTTTGCCATGAAGGTGATTAAAATTGACGCCCGCAAGCGTTTCCTGGACAAGCTGAAAGGCGTCACCGACCCCGAGCAAAAGCGCAAGATTATCGGAAACGAATTTATCTACGTGTTTGACGAGGAAGCATCCAAGCTGACCGACATGGAATTTCTCGCGCAAGGAACGCTGTACACCGATATTATCGAGAGCGGAACGGCGACAGCGCAAACGATCAAATCGCATCACAATGTGGGCGGATTGCCGAAAGACATGAAGTTCAAACTGATCGAGCCGCTGAAAACGCTGTTCAAGGACGAAGTGCGCAGACTCGGGACGGAGCTGGGGTTGCCGGATGAAATTGTCTGGCGTCAACCGTTCCCGGGACCGGGATTGGGCATTCGCGTTTTGGGTGAGGTTACCGAAGAAAAATTGGAGATTGTTCGGGAATCGGATGCCATTCTCCGGGAAGAGATTGCCAAGGCGGGACTGGACCGGGAGATTTGGCAGTACTTTACGGCTCTCCCCAACATGACCACTGTCGGCGTGATGGGGGATGTCCGCACCTACTCCTACACGGTGGGAATCCGCGCGGTGACTTCCATTGACGGGATGACGGCGGACTGGGCCCGCATTCCGTGGGACGTGCTGGAGAGGATCTCGACGCGGATCGTCAACGAAGTAGAAAACGTGAACCGCGTCGTCTACGACATCACGTCCAAGCCCCCGGCCACCATTGAGTGGGAATAAGGAAAATCCGTTCCTTTGGTTCGTGCGAAAAGCGGGATTATTAAATCAAAAACCGGATAATAACTGACAAGAAAAAAATAATGTTCGGATTTTTTGTTGACAGCCTGTAGTCCGCCTGTTACACTTTTGGTTGTGATCAGGTGAATAAAAAGGTTCGTATATTCCCGATAATAGGTTCGGGAGTTTCTACGAGGTCGCCGTATAACGACCTGGCTACGAACAGACTGTCAACGGGATTGAATCCAGCACTTATTTTTTTCTTGTTGGTCCCGGCATGTTTTGTTTGCAGCCGAGGCGTTCAGCGCCTCGGCCTTTTTGTTTGCCATAAACCAAAAATGTGGAGGGACTATAAGGTGCACAAATATTTTGAGTTTGAAAAGTTAGGCACCAACTATCGCCGAGAGATTATTGCCGGCATCACCACGTTTCTGGCGATGGCGTACATTCTGGCGGTCAATCCTTACATCCTCAGCGGCGCTGATCTCCCGCCCGAACTGAAAGCGAACTATCCCGAATTCGGTGCTGTCTTTACCGCTACGGCACTGGCGGCAGCCCTCGGCACCCTGTTGATGGCGTTTCTCGCCCGTCTGCCGATCGCACAGGCGCCAGGAATGGGGCTGAACGCCTTCTTTACCTACACGGTCGTGCTGACCATGCAAATTCCCTGGCAACAGGCGCTGGCGGGCGTGTTTCTTTCCTGCACCATCTTCCTGATTCTCGCTTTGACCGGCGTGCGTGAAGCGATCATCAACGCGATCCCGCAGAGCCTGAAGTTCGCCGTGTCGGCAGGAATTGGCCTCTTTATCACCTTTATCGGCTTGAAAAACGCAGGCATCATCGTTTCCAACGAAGCCACGTTTATCGCACTGGGACATCTCACCTGGTTCCAGGATAATCTGACCCCGGAACAGGTGCTGGCGGCCAAAAACGCCCTGCTCGCCATTTTTGGACTGATTGTAACGGCGATTCTGTTGGTTCGCCGGGTACACGCAGCCGTCTTCATCGGAATCGTGATCACGGCGATCGTCGGGATGATTTTTGGTCTGGTCAGCGTGCCGGACAAACTGGTTTCCACTCCTCCGAGCCTGGCTCCCACCTTTGGCGCGGCGTTCGAGTACCTGGGTGATCCTTCCGCGCTGTTTACTGTCAACATGCTGATTGTTGTCCTGACCTTCCTGTTTGTCGATTTCTTCGATGCCACCGGCACGCTGATCGGTGTTGCCGGGCAGGCCGGATTACTGAAAGACGGCAAGCTGCCGCGCGCAGGCCGGGCCCTTGTTTCCGATGCAACCGCCGGGATGGTGGGGGCGGTTTTGGGAACTTCGACCACGACCGCCTACGTCGAATCAGCAGCGGGGGTTGCCGCTGGCGGACGTTCCGGCTTTAGCGCGGTTGTCACCGGACTGCTGTTTATCCTGGCGCTGTTTTTCTCGCCGATCCTCTCGGTGGTCACTTCGGCGGTAACGGCACCAGCCTTGATCATCGTCGGCGTGATGATGGCGGCAAACATCGCCAAGATTGCCTGGGATGAAATTGATGAAGCCTTCCCGTCGTTCTTGACCATCGTCATGATGCCGTTCACGTACAGCATCGCCACCGGTTTGGCGTCCGGCTTCATCGTCTATCCGGTGTTGAAAATATTCAAGGGGAAAGCGCGTGAAGTCCATCCGGTGATGTACGTTCTGTTCTTCATCTTCCTCATCTACTTCATCTGGCTTCGAGAGTAGGGGATTGCTGAGAAAGCGAGTGACGGTTTCTTTCCGAACGCGGAGAGAAACCGTTTTTTCTTTTTCCAAGGTCAGGTAAGATGGAGGAGTGGAGTGATGTCCAGCGGCATCCGGAAAAGACAAAATCTTGCCAAAATACTGTACGAGGAGGAGATGAAGTGCGTAAGGGATGGAGAGCGGGATGGATGATCCTCGCTGCGGCCCTGTTTTTGCACATGGTTCCCGCTGTCAAGGCGGAGGAAGCACGGCCAGCGCCCAAAAGCGTTTACACGGGTGAAATCCGCATCGACCCGCTGCAGCACCAGATCAACGGCAACGTGGAAATTCGCTTTTGGCCCATACGGGAGGACCGGGTGTATCTGCACGTCTACCCGGCCGCGTTTGCAAGCAGTCAGGAAGGCGGGTTGTGGCGGGAACTTTTGGGGGACAACGCGGAAAACGGAAGTTACCGGATCAACAGCCTGCTTGTATCCGGCAAAGCGGCAGAGTTTACCCAAACGGAGACGCTTGTGGAGGTTTCCCTGGCAAATGCGGCAAAGGGACAAGCTGTCTGTCTTGAACTGGAATTCTCGCTGACTCTGCCGCGCAACGAAGGCAGGTTGTCCTATGACGAGCACGCGCTTTGGCTGGGCAACTGGCTCCCGATCCTGGCCGTGCATGACGAGGAAGGATGGCATCTCGATCCCTACGTGCCCATCGGTGATCCCTTTTACAGCGAAACGTCCGACTATTCTCTGGACGTCACCATTCCGGAAGGCTATCAACTGGCGAGCACGGCGGCGGACCATGAAGCGCGCGCGGACCGCTCCGTGCATGGCTCGGTCACGTATCATCTTAAGGCAGAGAATGTGCGGGATTTCGCCCTGGTCGTCATGGACAAGACCTACCGCAAGCTGGAGACGAGGACAGGCGACACCCTCGTTCGGACCTGGTGGCGGGCGGGAGATGACGCCGAGCAGGCAAGGCTCCAGCATGAAGCGGCCTGGAAGTCGCTGGCTTACTTCGGCGGACAGTTCGGTTCCTATCCCTATGCGGAGTATGATGTGGTGCGAACCGGCGGCTCCATCAACGGAATGGAGTATCCGGCGCTCATATTTATCGACGGACGGAATTTTCAGCCGGTTGGGACGAGTACGCCGTTTACCGTGGTGCATGAGACGGCGCATCAATGGTTTTACGGCATCGTGGGTAACAACCAATGGGAAGAGGCATGGCTGGATGAAGGGCTGGCGGAATACGCCTCCTACGCCTTTTTGCGAGGCTATGATCCGGAGTTGGCGTTTCAACTGGGATTGTATCGGCTGGTTCACGGAACTCTGGAACACGAATACGCGGAACGTCAACTTGCCGTCTGGCAGGATCTCGACGCTTTTCCTGACAACCAGAGCTACAGCGCCCTGGTTTACTCCCGTTCTTTCGTCATGCTGTCGCTGTTGAAGGATGCGTGGGGGGAAGAACGGTTGCACGCCGTGCTGCGCAGGCACATACAGGAGAACTGGCTGGATGTTGCCCGAGGGGAGAAATTTGTGGAGCTGTTGTCAGAAGAAGCGGGAGAGGATGCCGCCCCATACATTGCCTACTGGTTGTACCTGGACATGGAGAAACAGGCGGAAGCAGAAGCCTGGCTGGACAGGCAGCGGAAGGCAGCCGCGGAGTAAAAAGCGGCGAGAATCCGCAGAGGCGTAAAGGGCAGGGAGCATATTTTTTTCATATGAAAAAAGAAAGGCACGGACGAGCTGGTTTGAACCATGTCCGTGCCTTCATTCTTCCTTCCGGCTCTCCCTTTGGCGGCTGAATCGGACAGCTTGTCCGTCAATCCAGCCTGTTTCGAGAGTGTGACAGCAACGCTGCCTATATCGTGTTGGGGTGATCCTGCGCCATGCGTTCCTGGGCCTTGGACTCTGCCTTGCGCTTCAGAACACTGCCTGCGGCAACGACTATGATGGCCAGACCGATCGGAAGGATAATGTGCAGGGCTGGCAACAGTCCTTCGAGGAACGGGCCGACCAACTTGTCGCCCACGATCATTTCACCGGCTGTGTAGCCAAGCAGAGCTGCCCCCAAAAGAACGATGATCGGGAAGCGGCTCATCAGCTTCATCAACAGTTGGCTTCCCCAAATAATCAGCGGAATGCTGATGGCAAGCCCGATGATAACCAAAAGCAGGTTGCCGTTTGCCGCGCCGGCCACAGCGATGACGTTGTCCAGACTCATGATCAGGTCGGCAAAAATGATCGTTTTTATCGCTTCCCTCATGCTGGAGCCGCTGCCAATATGGCTCTCTTCCTCATCGCCGACCAACAGCTTGATGGCGATCCAGATCAGCAAAAGTCCGCCAATCATTTGCACGAACGGGATTTTCAGCATCCAGACTGCGATAAACGTGAGAATCACCCGCAGGGCGATGGCCCCAAAGCTGCCCCAGAAGACAGCTTTCTTCTGAAGTTCGGGTTTCAGATTGCGACAGGCCAACGCGATCACGACTGCGTTGTCGCCGCTCAGAACGAGGTTGACCATCACGATCTGCACGAGACCAAGAAAAAAATCTGCCATAATAGCCTCCTCCAATTTTCTCTGACAAGGACAATCATAACGCTTTCTGGGGCAGTGTGGGAATATTTTTTTTTCATAATTGGTTTAAAGTACACGCAATTTTTCGTCAATTTCATTTGATGTATCTTGCTTTTATTTTGTTAACTCGTTTCTCGCACATTTCATCCCCCTTTTAAACAACAAAAATGAAAGAAAATTTATAACATATTGACAATTAAGGATTAGCATGTTATGTTTTATATATAGAATAACTAGTTTTATATATAAAACAAAACGGAAAGGAGGAGCTGTTTTTGAAGAAGGAAAAATACTCCGTGCCAGCCATCGATCATGCGGTAAGTATCTTTGAGTATCTGAGCAAGGATCACATGGAAGGGAAGACGCTAAAAGAGATTTCAGAATCGGTAGGTTTGAACCGGAGTACTTGTTTCCGTATCTTGCAATCGCTGCAAAAATACAATTTTGTTTCATACAACTCCCGGCAAAAAACGTACAAATTGGGCCATTATTTGTCCTTCTTGGGCAGCAAGGCTTCCCGTTCACTATTGGATATTAAATTCATGCAGCCATTTTTAGAGAAGGCGACCCAGCTCACCAACCAGACGTGCGTCATTTCCCAGCGGTTCAGCAACAATCAAATTGTTTATGTTGCCAAGCAGGAAAGTTCCAGTGCGCTGCGGATCAACGTTGAAATTGGACAAAGGCGGCCGATTACCAGTACGGCTGCTGGCAAGTGCTTTCTCGCTTACCTGGAAAGAGAGGAAATTGAAGACATTATCGATTCGTGTGGGGGGCTCCAGGCATATACGCCGCATACCATCGTGGACAAGGAAGAGTTTTTGGAAAATCTCGCAATGAGCAAAAAGCGGGGATACGCGCTAAGTCTCCAGGAATGCTTGCTGGGAATCAACGGGGTGGCGGCTCCGATTTTCGATGCCAATAACCAGGTTTGTTATACGTTGTTTCTGTCTTGTCTCAGTGCCCAGAACGACGAAGAGAAGCTGCACGCTTATGGAAGCGTTTTAAAGCAAATTTCCGAACAAATAACGAGAGAGTCAAGCAATCATGGGATCTAAGTCCGATGAAGGGAGGAAAGGGGAGAGCGGCGATGAACTTGCATCACCTCTTGGTTCATGATGCAGCCGGAATCAGGACGGTCGCATTAAACCGCCCGGATTCGCTGAATGCCTTGAATTACGACGTGATTGACGAACTTGAACACGTGCTGAGAGTCAGTCAGTTTGATGAGAAAGTTAGGGTTCTCGTCTTGAAAGGGAATGGGAGGGCTTTTTGCGCAGGTGATGATCTGCGAGGAATGGGAACCGACAAAACGCCAGTTCCGGAAGACTCATTGAAGCGTGCGGAACTGTCGTATCCCCGTTTTATTACCGCCCTTCGGAGTTTGGATAAGCCGGTAATTGCCCAAGTCCATGGGTTTGCGCTGGGAGCCGGATGTGACTTGGCCCTTTCCTGTGACCTGATTTTTGCCGAGGAGGAGACAAAATTTGGCTTGGTTTTTGCCAAGCGGGGCATGGTTTCAGGAACGGCATTGCTGCCGCGTTTGGTGGGGTATCACAAGGCGTGCGAACTATTGTTCAGCGGCGAGATGTTTACCGCGCGACAAGCGCTGCAGATGCAGATTATCAACGACATTGCAACTGGAGAAGAGCTGGAAGATCTTGTGAAGATGTGGGCGAGTCGCCTGGCAACCGCCCCCACAGGAGCCATTGGTATGATGAAAAAAGCAATCAATCAAAGCATAGGACAAAGTTTGGAACATTCGTTGGAGATCCAGCGATACATGTTGGCCCTGTCTTACCATACGCATGATTACCAGGAAGGGAAAACAGCCTTTGTGGAAAAGCGATCCCCACGCTTTATCGGCAGATAGTTTGGAACACTCGGATGCTATGAGGGTTTATGGAAAAAGGAGAGATTGAGGATCATGGGACGTTTTAAAAATCGGGTAGCAGTGATCACAGGGAGCGGCCAGGGAATCGGCGCGGCAACGGCCAGGCTATTGGCCAGAGAAGGAGCCGCTGTTGCTGTCTTTGATATGAATGAAGAGAAGGCAGAGCAAGTGGCGAGCGAGATTGTAAGCGATGGCGGTCAGGCGGCGGCTTTTCGTTGTGACGTAACGAATAGGGAGCAGGTTGAAGAGGCGATGGCAGCAGTTGTAAAGAAATTTGGCCGCCTCGACATCCTCGTCAACAATGCCGGCGTTACCAGGGACAATTTGTTGTTTAAAATGAGCGATGACGATTGGGATCTCGTAATTGACACACATCTGAAAGGGAGTTTTTACTGTTCCCGTTCCGCTCAAGCATACATGGTTCAACAAAGGTACGGCAAAATTGTGATGATTTCATCCCGTTCCGCTTTGGGCAACCGCGGACAAACGAACTACTCCGCCGCCAAGGCAGGAATACAGGGCATGACGAGAACGATGGCCATTGAGCTTGGGCCTTTCGGGATCAATGTGAATGCGGTAGCTCCCGGATTTATCGAGACGGAAATGACGAAGGCGATTTCTGCAAAAACAGGTGTTCCCTTCGAAGAAATCAAAGCCAATGCCATTAAGGCCAATGCAATCAAGCGCGTGGGAAAACCGGAAGACATTGCGTACTCCGTTGCCTTTCTCGCTTCAGACGAAGCCGAGTACATCACCGGACAAATCTTGTATGTAACGGGAAAACCGACGATCTAAAAAATACGGTGCAGAAGGGAAGTTATCAAGGTAAGCGAGGGATTGACCAGATGAGCCTCTATCAGGCGGCAGCCATAGTGGGTGTAGGAGATGTTGAACTGGAGAAGGGAAAGATAAAACACGGAGGTTCAGTACTGCAAATTCAAGCTGAAGCAGCAAAATTGGCGCTGGAAGACGCGGGGTTAACTCTAAAAGATGTGGATGGACTGTTTGTTGCCGGTTTGTGGGGGGTTCCGGGTGCCGGAGTATTTCCCACATTAAGTGTTGCCGAATACCTGGGCATTGAACCGAGATTTTCAGATTCCACAAATATTGGCGGTTCTTCCTTCCAATCACATCTAGGCCATGCTGCGGCTGCAATCAAAGCCGACTTGTGTGAAGTTGCGCTCATCCTGTATGGAAGCATGCAGCGGTCCGAACGCTCCCGTTCCCTGGGAGGAAGGCCAGCATATTTTAGCCAGCAATATGAAACGCCATGGGGGTTACCAGCCCCGGTGGGAGCTTACGCCATGGCTGCCATGCGCCATATGCATCAGTATGGAACAACCAGTGAGCAGCTGGCCCATATTGCGGTGGCCACACGAAAATGGGCGGCCTTGAATCCCGCGGCCATGTATCGCGATCCCATTGGCATAGAAGACGTGTTAAATTCTCCGATGATATGCGATCCGCTTCATCTTTTGGATTGTTGTTTGATTACTGACGGAGCCGGAGCTGTTGTGGTGGTATCGCCAGAGCGCGCCAGGGATTGCCGCAAAAAACCGGTGTGGCTTTTGGGACACGGGGAGTCTCATTCCCACTGGTCGATTCATTCCATGCCGGATTTAACCGTAACGTCGGCGATGAAATCGGGGAAAGCAGCTTTTGAAATGGCCGGCGTAAGGCACGACGAGATTGACGTGGTGCAAATTTATGATTCTTTCACAATTACCGTCCTGTTGACACTGGAGGCATTGGGCTTCTGCGAGGTCGGGGAAGGGGGAGATTTTGTTTCCAACCAACGCACGGCTCCCGGTGGAGACTTCCCGATGAATACCAGCGGTGGAGGGCTATCGTATGCGCACCCCGGAATGTTCGGAATTTTTCTGATAATTGAAGCGGTTCGCCAGTTGCGCGGTGAATGCGGAGAGCGACAGGTACGTGATGCCAAAATAGCATTGGTGAATGGAACAGGCGGACAGTTGTCCTCATCTGCCACCTGCATACTCGGGAGGGATTGAGATTGGCCGAAAAAAAGCCGGTTCCCATTATGGACGCAGATTCGCTTCCTTTCTGGAACGGCTGCAAAGAAGGAAAGCTGCTCATCCAACAATGTGAGGATTGCAACAAGCACATCTTTTACCCCAGAGCAATATGCCCCCATTGTATGTCGAATCGAATCAAATGGGTGGAATCTTGCGGGAGAGGCAAAATTTACTCCTTTACGATTGCAAGAAAACCTGCCGGAGCAGCTTTTGCTGCTGATCTGCCCTACGTAGTAGCACTGGTGGATCTCGAAGAAAACGTCAGGATGATGACAAATATTGTGAACGTTGATGTTGATGACGTTTACATCGACATGCCGGTAGAGGTTGTGTTTGTGGAGGTGGAAGGCGTTATCTTGCCAAAGTTTCAGCCGATGAGTCGGGATTATCACGAGTGATATGAGGTGATTTCATGAAGCAAACAGTACAAAAAAGATACTTTGAAGAGATTGAGGTTGGGGAACGGTACGTTTCGGAAGGCAGAACCATTTCGGAAAGCGATATTTATACTTTTGCCGGTTTGTCGGGGGATTTTAACAGGCTGCACATGAACGAAGAATACATGAAAAACAGCATTTTTGGCAGGCGGATCGCGCACGGATTGCTGATTTTGGCGATCCAGTCGGGATTGGGAGCGCAGATTGTCAGGCCGGATATCGCGGTGATGGCTTTTTTGGGAATTTCTGAGTGGAATTTTCGAAAGCCCGTATTTATCGGGGACACAATCTACGTTCAAATTGAAATTGTGGAAAAAAGGGAAACGAGCAAACCGGATCGCGGTATTATCGTTTGGCAACGCACCGTTTTCAACCAGCATGACGAGGTTGTACAAGATGGCAAATCCCTCATTATGGTACACAGGAAACCCAAACAAGCAGATGACATTTTGGAGAAATGAGTGAAATATATGCCTGGTCAATTCGAGTTCTTAGGCCGAATACTGGACAAGATCGCAGAAGAATATAGTGAAAAGAGATTTCTTCTTTTTCAAGAAAAATCATACACCTATAAACAAACCAATGAACATGTAAACCAATTGGCCAACGGACTGTATGAAATCGGCGTCAGGAAAGGTCAGAAAGTGGCTCTGTTTTCTCCAAACTCCGACTTCTTTGTGTTCACTTTATTCGCGTTGTTGAAAATCGGCGCTGTTGCCGTGCCGGTCAACATCCATCAGCGCAAAATGGGTCTAAGTTACATCATAAACCAAAGCGACGCAGAAGTCTTGATCTATACAGGGGATTTGCACGAATACGCAATGGATGTCCAGAGTGAACTGGTAAAGATAAAAAAAGTTGTAACATATGGAATGGGAGAACTGGAAAGCGAAGTTTGGCAGAGACCTTACTTTCAGGCTGAAACTTTTTTCAAAACAGCCCCCTCCCATCTGTTGTTTCATTATCCCGATATTCACCCGCTCGATCCTAGTGAGATTATTTATACTTCGGGCACAACAGGTGTTCCCAAAGGGGCAATCTGGAACCATAAAAAGATTACGTCCAATATGGCCGGGGATTTAGGCTTTACAAGCGAAGACATTTTCTACACCTGCCTGCCGTTATTTCACGGTTTGGCTCAATCCATGCTGTTTATGAGCTTGTTGAGTAACGCAACGTTTGCGCTGTCCAGCAAGTTTTCCGCACGCAATTTTTGGAGAGAGGTTAATTTTTATCGAGCGACGTGGTTCAACCACATTGGCGGGATTATACCCATCCTTTTAAAACAGCCGGAAGAAAGCGATATCAGCCATAGCGCCAAATACAGTTACGGGTGCGGAGCTCCCCAAGATCCCGCTGATTGGAAGCGTTTCGAAGAGCGCTTCGGTGTCCGGATCGTCGAGTATTACGGTTCTACGGAAGCGGGAGCTGTAACGGTCGGCAGCAAACCGGGATCGATTGGGAAGCCCAGAGGCTCCCAATTAGTCAAAATTGTTAACGATGATGATCAGGAGTGCAACCCGAACGAAGTTGGCGAAATCATTTCAAAACCCAGGGATCCTGATCTGTTTTTCCCAGGTTACTACAAGATGCCGGAAGCCACGAAAGAAAAAACAAAAGGGGGTTGGATCAGGAGCGGAGATCTCGCCTATCGGGACGAGGAAGGCTATTATCACTTTGTTGGCCGGCGAAAAGAGTCCATTCGCCGAAGAGGCGAAAACATCTCTCCCTGGGAGATTGAAACCATTGTTAATGCTCATCCTTGCGTAAAAGAATCGGCTGCGGTAGCTGTTCCTTCCGAGTTGGGAGAAGATGACGTGAAAATATGCGTCGTGTTGACACAGGCAGCTAGCTTGACGGAAGAAGAGTTGATTCAATATTGCAAACAAAGAATGGGCTATTATTTGGTGCCGCGTTATGTGGAATTTAAGGAAAGCCTGCCCAAGACACCTACTGAAAAAATAGAAAGATTAAAACTGAAACAGGAAGGTATTACAGCCAACACATGGGATCGGGAAAGAAATGGATTCTGTCGCACCCCATAAGACATTCGCTTCTATTATAACCAAAATTTTGTTTATTTTCAAATTTTATTTACCTTTTTATTACCCATAGTTGTATAGGTAATGAAAGGACTGTTGTCTACACCGGTTGTCCAATTAAATGGAAAGCGCTTTCGAAATAACTGGGAAAAAGGAGTGTTTGAAAATGAAAAAATTGTATTTATTGCTTGTCGCAATCCTCTCCTTGACAATTGTTGCGTGTTCATCGACAACAGATGCCCTCCCCTCTGAAGAAACACAAGATCAAGGGAAAGCGCAAAATCAGCAAACGAAAAGTGACTTTCCCAACAAGCCAATCGAACTCATTGTGCCTTATGCCCCGGGCGGAACAACCGATATTGCCGCACGAGCCCTGGCAAGCGTAATGAGCAAATACCTTCCCAACGAACAGCCTGTTGTAGTGGTAAACAAACCAGGTGCGTCGGGAACCATTGGTTTGACCGAAGTATTTCAAGCCAAACCGGATGGCTACACGCTTGGGATGACGTCAACCACGGCGACGTCCATTCAGCCGCACTACGGAAGTACCGTTTTTACGCATGACAGTTTTCAACCGATCGTAAGGGTACTGTCTGTTCCGCAGTTGCTGGGGGTAAAGTCGGATGCTCCTTGGCAAACATTTGAGGAGTGGCTTGATTATGTGAAGCAGAATCCAGATACTTTCACCTACTCTGTGCCCACAAAAGGAGGAAGCCAGTACCTTGCCATGGAGGCATTAAGCGCTGCTACCGGCATAAAAGTCAAAGCAGTGCCATTTGATGGGGCAGCACCGGCCGTCACAGCACTGCTGGGTGGACATGTACAGGGGATCGTTGTACAGGTTCAGGATGCCAAAACGCAAATTGACGCAGGAACCATCCGCCCTCTGGTTAATGTTGGAGGAACCAAAATTGATGCGTTTAAGGATCTTCCTCTGTTGAGAGAGAAAAACATCGATGTCGCGTTTGATATTTACACGGGCGTATTAGCTCCAAAGGGATTGCCGCAGGATGTGCTGGACATTCTCCACAATGCGTTTAAGCAAGCGCTGGAAGACCCAAGTGTCATTGAACAACTGCAAAAAATTGGTGTAGAACCGGAATATGCAGGTCCGGAAGACTTTCAAAAAGACATAACAGACAGTTTCTATGCCAACGGTGAAGTAATGAAAAAAGTCGGGTTAATTCATTAAAGAGATTGTGAGCGATGCAAATTGTCATCAGCTTTTGAAAAATGGCATCAACGCTGGCAATTCCGGCAGCTCCAAGGAAAGGTTTTTTAATGAATGGGGGTGTTGACCGGACGTCTCGGAAGGCCAAAAAACACGCCTTGCAGCATGCAAATGGCGCGTTGCAGGAGGGAGCCGGCTGCGGCTTCCCTTTTGACGTTTCGACACAGCGTGTTAAGCACCGACACCGTATTGCAAAATTGCATCAAGAATTCGCCAATCTTCATGTCTTTTTGTGTAAAAAAGTGCATAAAATGCGCGAGAAAACTGCCATTGTTTCTTCCTGCGCGGCGGTGATGCGTTTTTGCAGTATTTGATGCGATTTTACATCAATTATTTGTCAAATATGTGGATATATGTAACCTGTTTGTTATATATTTTTATCAAACATTTGTCATGCTGCTGTCGCTTTCGCATCGGATGATCCGCTAAACCCAAAGATTGGCATATTGATTGCTTAAAGAAATGAAAGCGCTTAAGCGTTTGGGGAGTGAGCAGGTTGATTCGTGTTGTGAAGGACGTTCTCACAAAACCCGCTGTCACGGTTTGCACGGAAGATCCCTTGCTGCAATGCTTGCAAACGTTTGTCCAATCGGATTTGGACGGAGTGCTTGTCTTCAACCGGCTCGGTGAACCTGCAGGCGCCATGACGGCCAAGGAGTTGTTGAAAGGGTTGTTTTACCAGTTGAAGCTTGTTGGGGAGGCGATGAGCGAGCCGGGTGAGAGCCTTGAAGAAGACATGCCGCTCGATGCGGCCATCCGCTTGAGCGGGGAGGTGCACCCGGTCAAGGGCAGGGACGGCCGGCTGACCGGCTGGATCACGCACAGGCAGCTCATGGAAGCGTACAGCGAATCCATCCAGGAGAAACTCAACTTGATGGATGCCGTTTTCCATTCGGCTCACAACGGCATCTTGTCGATTGACGAACAGGGATACATCACAGCGATTAATCCGGCGGCAGAAAGGATGGCAGGCACAACGGCCGAGAAAGCCCTGGGCAAATTCATCACCGACGTTGTCGCCAATCCGGGATTGTTGGAGGTGCTCAGAACAGGCAAGGGTTTCAGCGAGAAGTATCAGGTGGGGAAGCGAAAATACATCAGCAACCGCTCGCCAATCATCCGAAACGGCAAATTGGTCGGGGCTGTCGGGGTATTTCAGGACATCTCCGAGATTGAATTTGTCTCGGCGGAGCTTTCCAGCGTCAGAAATATCCTGCAGGAGCTGGACATCGTTCTGGAGTCGTCCTACAACGCCATTCTGATTACGGACGAATTGGGAAACATTATTAAAGCCAATCAGGCTTTTCAGCGCATTCTGGGCCTGCATGCGGTTCCCGAGAGTTACGATTCCCTGGTGGGCGAGTATTTTGAAAGCTCCATTGTCACGGCTGTGCTGGCCAACAGGCAGACGGTGTCAATCATGGAACGCGACAAGAAAAACAGGAACCTCTTGATGATTACAGGCACTCCGGTCATCAACACGGAGGGAAAGGTTTATCGCGTTGTGATCAATATTCAAAATGTTACGGAAATTGACAAGCTTAGGCGGGAACTGGACGAGGCGAAGCGGCATCTGAGCCAGCTCAAGGGGGAAAAGCAATCATCCCATCCCCTGATCGCCGCTTCTCCAGGCATGAAGCGGGTCATACAGATGGTGGAACAGATCGCCAAAGTGGATTCCACCGTGCTGATACTGGGTGAGTCAGGAGTTGGAAAAGAGGAGATTTCCAAGCTGATTCACCAGTCCAGTGACAGGAAAGACAAGCCTTTTGTCAGGGTGAATTGCGGCGCGATCCCGGAACACTTGCTGGAATCGGAGCTGTTTGGCTACGAGCCGGGCGCCTTTACCGGAGCGAACAAAGGCGGAAAGATCGGTTTGTTCGAATCCGCCAATTCCGGCACCATCTTCCTGGATGAGATCGGCGAACTTCCGCTGCTGCTGCAGGTGAAACTGCTGCGGGTGCTGCAGGAGAAGGAAATCACCCGGGTGGGCGGGATCATTCCCCGGAAGATCGACGTGCGCATCATTGCGGCGACAAACCGGGATTTGAGGGAACTTGTGCGCAAGGGCGAGTTCCGCAAAGACCTTTATTACCGGTTGAATGTGGTGCCGGTGCACGTTCCGCCGCTGCGGGAGCGTCTCGAAGACATTCCATTGCTGTTGGGCATGTTTCAACAGCGATTCTCGCTGCAGTACGGGATCGAAAAGTTTTTCTCTCCCGAGGCCGTACAAGCGCTGATCAACTACCGCTGGCCGGGAAATGTGCGCGAATTGGCCAATGTGGTGGAAAGGTTAATCGTCATGACATCAGGACCGACAATCGAGTTAAAGGATGTGAGGTTGGTTCTGCAGGAGGAAACGGCAGGGGAGGAAAACAGCTTTGTGTACGTAAATGGCATCATGCCGTTGAAGGCAGCGGTTGACGAAGTGGAAAGGCAGTTGTTGAGCAAAGCGCTTCGCCTGTACAAAAACACCCGGCTTACCGCCAAAATGCTGCAGGTGGACCAATCGACGATCGTCCGCAAGCTGAAAAAATATCGGCAAGACTCCCGTTCAGGCTCGCTTGGCGCAGAGCTGGAATGACAAGCGCGGCATGCTAGAAAATCAGCCATATTGGCATCGTTTTTGCTATTAAAATCCAGTGATCCGTAACCGCGGGAAAGGAGGCATTTGTCTCATCCGAGCGGGACAAGCTGTGCCGCAAGACAGGAGGCTGACAAGGATGACAAATTGGCAAGGAAGCAATGGTTTTTCAAAACACGAGCGAAGGCAGACAAGCGTTCGCTGCCGGCGCGGATATTCGCCAGCTGCATGACAGAACCATGATGGTGGCACTTTCCCCCGGAATCCAGGGAACATTCAGAAAAGTCGAACTTTGCAACGAGCCGACGATTGCTGCAAGGAACGGATACGCCATCGGGGGAGGACGTGAGTTGGCCATATCCTGTGACGTCCGGATTGCCGCCGACCACTGTAAAATCGGCCTTCCCGAACTGAACCTGTCAATCATTCCGGGCGGCGGGGTTCGGCTTTGACGTCGACCTGGATACGGCGCTGATAAAAACTTCCTTGTTGAGCAGGGAAAGCGAAATGAAACCAACTTTTCCAATGAGGTGATCATTTATGAAAAAGTTGCTGTCTTTTGTAACCGCTACTTTTATGCTGGTTGCAGCCGGTTGTTCACAAAACGCGGCAACAGCGCCGGCACCGGCTGATCAGCCGGCCGCACAATCTCAGGGGAGCGGAATCGATTATCCAACCAAGCCCATCAAAATTATCGTGCCGTATTCTCCCGGCGGCGGCACGGACGCACTGTCGCGGATTCTCGCAAATGCTGTCTCGAAGCATTTGCCAAACGGACAGTCGGTGGTGGTGGAGAACAAGGCGGGGGGTGCGGCCGTTATTGGGATGACGGAAGTGTTCAACGCGAAGCCGGATGGCTACACGCTCGGAATGACCACCACAGGAGCGACGTCCATCCAGCCGCATTACGGCAAGTCTGCCTACACCCATGACAGTTTTGAACCGGTCATTCGCGTGCTGTCCACGCCCCAGGTGCTGGTCGTCAGGACGGACTCTCCATGGCAAACGTTTGAAGAATGGCTGGAGTATGTAAAGGCCAATCCGGACAAGTTCACCTATGGAACAGCGGGCGCAGGACATACCGCGCACCTTGCAATGGAAGCGCTTAACTCTGCGGCTGACATCAAGACAAAGCACGTTCCGTTTGACGGTGCCGGCCCTGCCGTTACCGCGCTGGTAGGCGGTCACGTCGACGGTGCGGCTGTTCAATTGCATGAGGCGAAGCCCCAGATTGACGCCGGCAAGATCCGGGCGCTGCTCAACGTCGGCAGCACCAAGGCCGAGTCGTACAAGGATGTTCCCCTGGCCAAGGAAAAAGGCTACGACGTCGAGGTAGACGTCTATACGGGGCTTTTGGCGCCAAAGGGAACACCGAAAGAGATCGTGACCATCCTGCATGATGCGTTCAAAAAAGCGCTGGAGGAGCCGGAAGTGATTGAACAGTTTGCGAAGATCGGCGTTGAGCCGGGTTACGCCGGACCGGAAGATTTCCAGAAGGACATAACGGAAAGCTTTATCCGCAATGGCGAGATCATGAAAAAGGTTGGTTTGATCCAGTAGATCTTGCTCCGCTGGAAGCGTTTTGACAGGAACCGGGCATATGGAAGCCATTTTCGCTGATTTCTGTATGCCCCTTCCATAACTTTAAACCGGGAGGATGCAACGTAGTGATGACATGGAACAAGGGCGTATGGGCAGGAATTGTGTTTGCTTTGTTCGCGCTCACCTTTTTCTTCCTTTCTCTGGAATTTCCCTACTCAAGTCCATTGGGCCCCGGACCGGGTTTTCTGCCTTTATGGATCAGCGGACTTATGCTTGTCTTGTCTGTCTTCTATATCGCGGAATCGATCAAAAGCAAGGAAGAAGCGGGAGAGCCGATGCCGCGGGGGGCGGGACTTCGGGGCGTGTTGTTTGTCGTGCTCAGTTTGATTTGCTACCTCATTTTGATCCCCATCCTCGGCTTTCTTGCGGCGAGCGTGCTGTTTCTGTTCACGCTTTTCGTGCGGGAAACAAAGTGGTACAGCAGTCTTGGCGCAGCATTGGCCGTCTCATTTTCTCTGGTCTGGCTGTTTGGCAGCGTTTTGAAAGTGGATTTGCCATCCGGGATTTTCGGCTTGTAAGGGGGCGTTCGAATGGAAACACTTGGGTTGCTGCTCGGCGGTTTTGAACACGCGCTGACCTTGTGGAATCTCTTTTACTGCCTAGTTGGCGTGTCGATCGGGATGTTGGTCGGCGTTTTGCCCGGCCTGGGACCCGTGGCGGGAACCGCTTTGCTGATTCCGCTCACGTTTGGCATGGAACCGATTTCCGCGATTATCATGCTGTCCGGCATCTTTTACGGCTCCATGTATGGAGGGACGATTACGTCGGTGTTGCTCAATACTCCCGGCGAATCCGCTTCCGTGATTACGTGCATTGACGGATACCAGATGGCCAGGCAGGGGCGTGCGGGAACCGCCTTGGGCGTTGCGGCGATCGGTTCCTTTATCGGGGGAGTGGCGGCGATTATCGGGTTGACTTTCCTCGGGCCGCCGCTGGCGGAATTTGCACTGCGGTTTGGGCCGCCGGAGTACTTCTCTCTGCTGGTTCTCGGTTTGTTGATGCTGATTGGATTGATGGGGAAATCGGTCATTCGCGGTCTGATTGCCGCATCTTTTGGCCTGATCTTGTCTTTGATCGGCATGGATCCTGTCTCCGGAGCGATCCGCTTCACCTTTGGCCGGCTTGAACTGATGGAAGGGCTTGATTTCGTGGTGGTGGCCATGGGGTTGTTCGGTATCTCCGAGATCCTGTCCAACGCCGAAAACCAGATGAAGCTGGAAAAACCGGCCAAGATTCACAAGCTGCTCCCGGAAAAAGAAGAGTGGGGCCCTACGCTGAAGTCGATCGCCCGCGGGACGGGGCTTGGGTTTTTGATCGGTTTGATCCCCGGTGCCAATTCGGTCATCGCTTCCATCCTCTCGTATTCCCTGGAAAGGAAAGTTGCCAAGGATCCCTCCCGTTTTGGCAAGGGGGCAATCGAGGGGGTGGCGGGGCCGGAAACCGCCAACAATGCACACAGCGGCGCTGCGATGATTCCCCTGTTTACCCTCGGGATTCCCAGCTCGCCGACCGTCGCCGTGATTTTGGGAGCGTTTATCATGCACGGCTTAACACCCGGTCCGGCGCTTTACCAGAATAACCCTGACTTTGTTTGGGGCGTCATCGCCAGCATGTTCATCGGCAACCTGATTCTGTTAATCTTCAACCTTCCGCTTGCCAGAGTTTGGGCGAAGGTCGCGATGGTTCCCTATCAATTCCTGTATCCGCTGATTCTGATCATTGCCGTGCTCGGGGTATACAGCATCCGCAGCAGCTTGTGGGATGTAGGGTTCATGATCTTCTTCGGTGTGGTCGGTTATCTGATGAAGAAGCTTGACCTGCCGTTAGCGGCAACGGTGTTGACGTTCGTCCTGGGTTCGCAGATCGAGTCGACGCTGCTGCAGTCTTTGGCCACGTCACACAACGGGTTGCTCATCTTCTTTGAACGGCCGATTTCGGGTACCTTGATTTCGCTGGCGATCGTCATTTTGGTGGTCAGTTTGATCAGCGGGTGGAAAAAGAGAAGATCTGCGCTCGCCAGTGATTTTGAATTGTAGGCCTGTCCAACACTTTACGCGGAAGGCAGGGCGAGGGGGCTGCAGCATGAGATTAGTCGTGGCGCTGCAAAAAACGGGCGGCATCCTGATTTTTGCAGTGGCGTTGGGCTACCTTACCTTACAGATGACGCAGGTTGAGTGGATTGAGGCGGCTTTGCTCGCCTCCTGCACCGCCATGACCGTCATTTTGATTGCGCAGATCAGAGGCATCGCCCTGGGGATCAGTCTGTGCATGCTCGTTTTGGCCAACCTGCTGTTTGTCATCTACCAGCTGGACTGGTCGATCTGGCAGAAGGCCTTGACGTTCAATCTGAATCTGGTCGCCTTGTTTGCGTTTGTTCCTTTGCTCAGCTTGCCGGTTCGGTACGGAGGATACGTTCCCAGCCTGGAGCGGGTGTTGCGCCATTACTGCCAACGGAAAAAAACCTTTTTTGCCTTTGTCTCCGGGCTCACTTTTGTGATGGGCTCGATTATGAACCTGGGCGCCATTCGCCTGATATTCGGTTTTCTGGAGGGCGTGCCATACCGCAAGGACTGGATGGGAAGGGCGCTGTTGATTGGATTTATTTCCACCATCATGTGGTCTCCCTATTTTGCCTCCGTTGCCCTGGTGATCAAACTGTTGAATCTGGAATACGGCGATTTTGCCCTGTTTGCCATTCCCGAAGCGCTGCTTTTGCTTTTTGTCGGCAATTGTTTCGTCATGGCCCGGATGAACAGGCAATCCGAGGGGAACGTGATCCCAGCGGAGGAACCCCCTCAAGGGTTGGAGCAGGCGAGAGATACCGGAGACAAAAGAAAGGTGATCCAGCTGGCGGTGCTGATTGCGCTGATGCTGATCTGCGTCGTGCTGCTGGAAGAATGGACCGGGGCAAACGTGATGGTGCTGGTTGCCTGTGTCAGCCTGACGGTGAGCGTATGCTGGCTGTACGGTCTGGGAATGGGGGGACGGTGGAAAGAGTTCGCGGAGGAATACTTTTTCAAGCTGCTGCCTGGGATTGGCAGCGAAGTGGTGCTCTTTTTGAGTGCGGGCTTTTTCGGAGTAATCTTGCTGAATACCCCCTTTCACGCCTTCCTGCTCGAGCAATTGCAATGGATTGACGGGCTCTGGCAGATCGCAAAGATTGTGTTGTTTTTGGCAATCCCTGTTCTTTTGTCGGTGTTTGGCATTCACCAGATCATCAGCGTCACCGTCTTTGCCACATCGATCGATCCTGCGTTGATCGGATTGCATCCGGCGGCGTATGCCATTTTGCTGATGGCTGCCTGGTCCATTTCAACGATTGTCTCGCCTGTTACGCCGGTGAACATCACCATCGGGAACCTGTTGCAGGAAAACTCGATCAAAGTGGGCTTGCGGCGAAACTGCGGCTATGCGCTGACAGTCCTGCTGCTGACGACAGGATTTGTCTGCGCCGTCAATTGGCTGTTGCATTCATGAAGCGCTTTCCTGTTCCCGCATAAAAAAGCGGAAAGGAAGGAGCCGCACGGTGTTGAACCAATACCAAAAGGCGCAGAAACGCCATTGTTATCCAGCCGCAAATCGCGGGCGTGTTTTGCTGCCTGCGGGGTCATGAAGGGAGCGTAAGGGTTGATGCTGGTAAAACCGGAGGAGTTGACGAGAAAAAACGTCTACAAGCTGCTGACGGGAATGGTGGTCCCGCGGCCGATCGCTTGGATCTCCACGATCAGCGATGAGGGCATCCGGAATTTGGCGCCTTTCAGTTTTTTTACCCCTGTTTCCAGTGAGCCTCCCTTGGTATGTGTCTCCATTGGACATCATAAAAACCGGAAAAAAGACACGCTGATAAACATCGAAAAGACCGGGGAGTTTGTGATTAACACGGTAAGTGAAGAATTGGCGGAACAGATGGATCAAACGGCACATCCATACGAGGAGTACGTCGACGAATTTGCGGAAGCGGGATTGACCCCAGAGCCGTCTGCTTTCGTCAAACCGCCGCGGGTAAAAGAGGCGAAAATGGCCATGGAGTGCAGGCTTTATGAAGCGCTGAATTTGGGCGCGGACTTTACGCTTGTGATCGGACAGGCCGTCGCCTTTCACATTGCCGATGAGCTGTATATCCCCGATTGCAAAATCGATCATGCCAAGGCGAAAATCGTGGGGAGGATGGCGGGAAACTACGCCAGGATCCGGGATCTGTTCGAGGTCGACCGGGATTGACAATGCGCGGAGGAAAGCTGAATTTTCGCATGCATAACCAGGGAAATTCCCATGAGTTGAAGAAAAAAGTTTTGCGCATGCCGGCTGTCGGCTGCTGCCAAACCTGGGGGCAGGCCCACTGTTCCGCACGGCCAGGGTTTTGCTTTCGCCCAGGGTCTTGCTTTCACAGGGAAAGCAGCTATGATTACAGACAAGCACACACAAGGGAAGGAGCAGTTGGATGAACAGTCAAAATGCCTCGCCTTTGGCAGATACGGTGAAAGCGTTTGAGGAGAGTTCCTTTTGGAACTGGCTGGGGCTGGAAGTGGAGCGCATCTCACAGGGAGAGGTTCAGCTCAAACTGGCCGTCCGTCCGGAATTTTTTAACGTGGTGAAGACCGTTCACGGCGGTGTTTACGCATCCGTACTGGATACCACGATGGGATTTACGGTGCGCAGCGTGGCGGGTTGTCCCGTGGTGACCGTCAATATGAACATCAATTTCCTGAAGGCTATCAATCAAGGAACGCTGCGAAGCAAGGGCAGAATCCTCAGCATGGGCAAAAACCTGGCTGTGGCGGAAGCGTACATTTACAGTGAAGACGGACAAGCGTTGGCCCACTCGACAGGCACGTTTAAAATGATTCACAAATCTGCATGATGTGCGGATACGAAGGAGCTGTTGAGAGAAACTCAAGGAAAACGGGTTCTCCGCAGCTCCTTGTCTTTGCCAACCATCCCGACGCAGGCGAAGAGAAGGATCGGCTGGCGATGAACGGCAACCCCAGGAAACTAGCGATGGTTGCGCGAAGCAAATCCGAATGTTAAACACATTATATCTAATTAATGTTCGGGAACGATGTTGACAGACAAAGTTTTTCCCTGCTACACTTGAGAAGGTTGGATGAAAACAGACGTGTACAGCCCAGGCGACGAGCAGGCATTTTTTCGCCGGTCATCGTTTGGGCTTTCTGCTGAATGACAGGAATCAGGGGGGCGGAAGTTCTCATGGACAAACCGTTGGTTGGCGTGATCATGGGCAGCAAGTCGGACTGGGAGACGATGAAGGAAGCTTGTGCGATCCTGGACGAACTGCAGGTGCCGTACGAAAAAAGAGTGGTGTCTGCCCACCGTACGCCTGATTTGATGTTTGAATACGCCCAGAGCGCCAAAAGCCGCGGCCTGGAAGTCATCATTGCAGGAGCGGGGGGAGCGGCCCATTTGCCCGGCATGGTAGCGGCCAAAACAGAACTGCCGGTCATCGGCGTGCCGGTCAAGTCGTCAACGCTCAACGGCCTGGATTCGCTGCTCTCCATCGTTCAGATGCCGGGCGGCGTGCCGGTCGCCACGGTCGCCATCGGCAAGGCCGGAGCAATCAACGCCGGGCTTTTGGCGGCGCAAATTCTCGGGATCAAGTACCCCCAGATACAAGAGCGCTTCCAGAAGCGGCGCGATGCCGTGCGAAACAAAGTGCTGGAGGATAGTGAACTGGAGTGAGACGCGACATGAAACAAAAGCAGATCAGGCCGGGAGCGACAATCGGCATTCTCGGCGGCGGCCAGTTGGGACGAATGATCGCTCTTGCCGGAAGGGCGATGGGGTATCGCTTCGTAACGATGGACCCGACGCCGGACGCGCCGTGTGGACAGGTTGCCGACCGGCAGATCGTCGCTCCTTACGACGACGTGGCGGCGGCGAAGCAGTTGGCGGGCTTGTGTGATGTCATTTCCTACGAATTTGAAAACGTGGATGCGCAGGTGGCCGAAGTGTTGGAAAGCGAATCTTACGTGCCGCAGGGCAGCCGCCTGTTGCGCATTACGCAAAACCGGATTCGGGAAAAAAACGCGATTCAGGAGATGGGCATACCCGTCGCCCCGTTTCGCGTCGTCGCCAGTCTGGCCGATCTCGAACAAGCGGTGCGGGAGTTGGGGCTGCCCGCCGTGATGAAGACGGCCACCGGCGGTTACGACGGCAAGGGACAGTGGGTGCTGAAACGCGAGGACGAGCTGGCAGAGGCGTTTGACGCGCTGTCCAGGGCAGGAACCGAACTGATTGTGGAGCAGTTTGTGCCTTTTCAGATGGAACTTTCGGTCATCGCTGCCCGCAACCCGGCTGGGGAGCTGGCTGTTTTCCCGACGGCGGAAAACATTCACCGGGAAAATATCCTGCACCTTTCGATTGTGCCCGCCCGCGTGTCCGAGCAGGTTCGCGCCAGGGCGGAGAGAATTGCCCGGACGATTGTGCAAAAGCTGGATGTTGTCGGGCTGCTCGCCATCGAGATGTTCCTCACTGGCGACGGGGAGCTGTACGTGAACGAACTGGCCCCGCGCCCCCACAACTCCGGGCATTACACGATGGATGCCTGTGTCACCTCACAGTTTGAGCAGCATGTCCGGGCCGTCTGCAACCTGCCTCTGGGAGCGACCGATCTGCTCTCTCCTGTGGTGATGGTGAACATCCTGGGTGAGCACCTCGGCGCCGTCCAGGAGCGGATCGATGTCCTGCCCCGTTCGGCCAAGCTGCACCTGTACGGCAAGGCGGAGAGCAGGCCGAAGCGCAAAATGGGGCATCTCAACGTGCTGGCGCCGAGCGTGGAGGAAGCGCTGGAAAAAATCGAACGACTGGAAATTTGGAGATAACATGGAGGTACCATCATGATCGAACGTTATTCGCGGCCGGAAATGCGCGCCATTTGGACGGAAGAAAACAAGTTCAACGCCTGGCTGAAAGTGGAACTTCTCGCCTGCGAGGCGTGGTCCGAGCTGGGGGTGATACCCAAGGAAGACGTGGAAAAGCTGTGGAAAAACGCCCGTTTTGACATCAAGCGCATCTATGAAATCGAAGAAGAGACGCGCCATGACGTGGTCGCCTTCACCCGCGCCGTATCGGAAACGCTGGGGGAAGAGAAAAAATGGGTGCACTACGGCCTCACTTCCACCGATGTGGTGGACACGGCGCTTTCCTACCTGCTGCGCCAGGCCAATGAGATTCTGGAGAAGGACCTGGAAGATTTCATTCAAATCCTCGCCGACAAGGCGCGCGAGCACAAGGATACCGTCTGCATGGGCAGAACGCACGGCGTGCACGCGGAACCGACCACGTTCGGCCTGAAAATGGCGCTCTGGTACGAGGAGATGAAGCGCAACCTGGCCCGTTTCCGCGCGGCCAAACAGGAAGTGGCCTACGGGAAAATTTCCGGCGCCGTGGGCACCTATGCCAACATCGACCCGTTCGTGGAAAAATACGTGTGTGAAAAACTGGGGCTTACCCCTGCGCCCATTTCCACGCAAACCCTGCAGCGCGACCGCCTTGCCGAGTACATGGCGACCCTGGCGTTGATCGCCACTTCCCTGGAGAAGTTTGCGACGGAGATCCGCGGCCTGCAAAAAAGCGAGCTGCGCGAGGTGGAAGAACCGTTCGCCAAGGGACAAAAAGGCTCTTCGGCGATGCCGCACAAACGGAATCCGATCGGCTGCGAGAACATCTGCGGCCTCTCCCGCGTCGTGCGCGGCTACATGATGTCTGCCTATGAAAACGTGCCGCTCTGGCACGAGCGCGACATCTCCCACTCGTCCGTAGAGCGGGTGATTTTGCCGGATGCAACCCAGCTGCTCAACTACATGCTGCGCCGCTTCATGAACATCGTGAAGAACCTGACCGTCTTCCCGGAAAACATGAAGCGCAACATGGACCGCACCTTTGGCCTGATTTACTCCCAGCACGTCATGCTGAAGCTGATCGAAAAAGGAATGAGCCGCGAACAGGCCTACGATACCGTGCAACCGCGCGCCATGCAGGCCTGGGAGGAACAGCGTTCCTTCCGTTCCATCCTGGAGGAAGAGCCGGCTGTCACCTCTCTTTTGAGCAAGGAAGACCTGGATGAATGCTTCGACTACCGGTACCACTTGAAGCACGTCGATACCATTTTCAAACGGCTCGGTCTGCTGTAGGTTTGCGCCTGCCGGCGGGAGACTTTCCCAAGCGGGATCAAGCCGTGACCGCAACAAGACGCAAAAGACACCCGGCATGGGGTGTCTTTTGCATGTTCCGGCGGGATTTGGGCAATCTTACAAAACTGTAAGGTTCTTGAAAGTTAACTCGATAGTTCCTGTTTTCAATTTCCTTTAGAATGAAGCCAAGGGTCGGGCGTTTTGCGGCTGATGCCCGTGCGGTGCCGCCCTGCCCATGCTTTCCAAAGGGAGATTGAAAATGAAGACTGTGCCATTGCATCCGCCATTGAGCAAAAAACAGATATACGAAGAGTATTTTGAGAAAATATACCGTTACTTCAGCTACCGCGTGAAGAACAGATGGGACGCGGAGGATTTGACGACGACCGTCTTTGTCAAGGTGTACGCCAAGCTGGAGCAGTACGACCGCCGTCACCCGTTTGGGGCGTGGATTTTTCGCATCGCCCACAATGCCCTGATCGACTACATGCGCAAAAAGCGGGAGTGCCCGGTGGAAGACGACGCGTTTCGCTTCATCCAGTCGAAGGAAGTGTTGCCCGAGGAGCACTGCCTGTCAAAAGAGATGTCGGCGGGATTGTGGCGGCATGTGGACAAACTGACGGCGGACCAGCGCAACGTCATCGCCCTTCGCTACCTGGGAGAGCTGAGAATGGGCGAGATCGCGGAAATTCTCGGCAAGACGGAAAGTTCCGTCAAGATTCTGCACTTCCGCGGGATTAAAAAACTGAAGCAAATGATGAGCCAATCAGACTAAGGATGGAGACTGCCTCCATCCTTTTTTGGTATAGTGATAGATGAAAAAGAGAGAGTTGCGCAGTGAGAGGAGAAACGGATGAATGTCGACGATCATGATCGTGGAAGACGATCCGAAAATCAAGCAACTGTTGCAGAATCAACTGGAAAAATATGGATTCCGAGTGGTGAATGTGGAGCAGTTTGACCGGGTCATGTCGGTTTTTGCCGAGGCCAGGCCGGATCTGGTTCTGCTGGATGTCAATCTGCCCAAGTACGACGGGTTTTACTGGTGCCGCCAGATCCGCCAGCACTCCAACTGCCCGATCCTGTTTATCTCCGCCCGGGAGAGCAAAATGGACCAGGTGATGGCCCTGGAGAACGGCGCGGATGACTACATCACGAAACCGTTTGACTACGATGTCGTGCTGGCCAAGATTCGCAGCCAACTTCGCCGCGCCTACGGCTTGTACGCTTCGCCGGACGTGGAGCGAACCGTGGAGGTGGCCGGGCTCAAACTGTTCATGGAGCGTCTGGAACTGAACTGGAACGAGCAGCGTGTGGAATTGAGCAAAAAGGAGGCGCTGCTTTTGGAAGCGCTGATGAAGCAGCATCCGCGCGTGGTCAGCCGCGAGCGCCTGTTGGAAAAGCTGTGGGACGAGCAGTTTGTCGATGAAAACACGCTCAACGTCTACATTACGCGGGTGCGCGGAAAACTGAAAGACATCGGGCTGGAAGGTGCGGTCGAAACCGTGCGCGGTGCCGGATATCGGCTGAAGGCCGCCTGGGAGGAGTTGTAATGCGGCTCTTTCTCAAGGATCAGTGGCCGTTTGCGGCTTTTTATCTCGTTCAGCTCGTGCTTTTGATCCTCATTTTTTCGCTGGACGGATACTGGAATCCATCGTTGATGACCTACGCGGCGTTTCTCGCCCTGTTTTTTGCCGCGGGGTTTCTCGTCATGCGCTATTTGACCCACCGCGCCGTCTACCAGCGGCTGAGTCAGCCGATCCGCTCCCTGGAGGAACTGACCCAAACCCACGGAAACTCCGCTTTTTCCCGCGCGTTTGACGAGTATAATCTGGAGCAGTACCGGCTCTACAAGGAACAGCTGCACGCGTACGAAAGCAAACAACGGGATCACAACATCTTCATCCAGCAATGGGTGCACCAGATGAAAACGCCGATCTCCGTGCTTCACCTCATGCTGCAGGACGAGGACGATGACAAGGCGGAAAGCGTGCGGGAGGAAGTGGACCGCTTGAAGCGGGGACTGGAAATGGTGCTGTATCAGTCCCGGCTGGAATGCTTCGAACAGGATTTTTTGATCGAGCCGGTGTCCCTGCGCAGCGTGGTGCAGCAGGCAGTGGCGGAGAACAAGCGCTATTTTATTCGCAACAAGGTGTATCCGCAGCTGCAGGTGGACGAGAAGTGGCGGGTGGAGTCGGATGAAAAGTGGTTGCTGTTCATGATCAACCAGGTGCTGACCAACGCCGTCCGCTATTCTGCGGGAAAAAGCAATGCGGTGACGATCCGCGCCTACGAACGGGGAGAGAAGGTGGTGCTGGAAATCCAGGATTACGGAATCGGGATCCCGCCCGAAGACATCCGCCGCGTGTTTCAGCCGTACTTTACGGGAGAAAACGGACGAAAATACGCGGAATCAACGGGCATGGGGCTTTACCTGGTCAAGGAGATCGCCAAACGCCTCGCGCACGAGGTGGAACTTGATTCCGCCGTGGGCGAGGGGACCACGGTGCGCATTCTCTTTTCTGCGGCAGTGCCCACCTTACAGGATCGTAAGGCGGATGAAAGCTAAATCGATGGCGACCCCGGACGATGTTTTCATATAATGGGCCAAGATGTACCTGAGGGGGCGAACGTCATGGTAATGCTGGAAGTGAAAAACCTGAGCAAGATCTACGGAGGCAAGGTGACGTACCGGGCCTTGACCGATATTGACTTTACCATTCAAAAAGGCGAATTTGTGGGAATCATGGGTCCCTCCGGCAGCGGCAAGACGACGTTGTTGAACCTGATTGCCACGATTGACGTGCCGACTTCCGGGGAAGTGTTGCTCAACGGGAAAAACCCGCATCACCTGAACAAGAAGGAACTGGCGCTGTTTCGCCGCCGCGAGCTGGGTTTCGTCTTTCAGGATTTCAACCTGCTGGACACCTTGACGCTGGGGGAAAACATCGTGCTGCCGCTGACCCTGGACGGCGAGAAGGTGCCGGTCATGGAGGAAAAGCTTCATGCTGTGGCGGCGAAACTGGGGATTCAGGACATTCTGGAAAAGTACGCGTTTGAAGTGTCGGGGGGAGAGCGGCAGCGGACGGCCATTGCCCGGGCGATTATCCACTCCCCTTCGCTTTTGCTGGCGGATGAGCCGACCGGAAATCTCGACTCTCGTTCCTCGCGCAGCGTGATGGAGACGCTGGAGACGATCAACCGGCTCTACAACATGACGATGCTGATGGTGACGCACGATCCGATGGCTGCCAGCTACTGTCACCGGGTCATTTTCATCAAGGATGGACAGTTTCACAACGAGTTGTACCGGGGCGAGAACCGGCAAGTGTTTTTCCAGAAGATCATCGACGCTTTGTCGTTTCTGGGAGGGAACACGTATGACTTTTCTTCGGTTCGCCTATAACAATGTCGTGCGGGACAAGAGGACCTACGCGGCCTTTTTCTTTTCCAGCGTCTTTTCCGTGATGATTTTTTTCGTCTACGCGATGTTTATCTTTCACCCCGCCATTGAATCCGAGGAGATTCACGTTTCCGTGGCGACGGGGATGGTTGTCGCGGAATACGTCATCTTCCTCTTTGCCTTTTTCTTTCTCTTGTACTGCGTCGGCGCATTTCTGAAGAAGCGGGAGAAGGAATTTGGCATTTTGTTTGTTCACGGGATGACGCCGGGGCAGCGCAATCTGCTGATCCTGCTGGAAAATCTGCTGATCGGCTCGCTTGCGCTCATCTGCGGGATCGGGCTGGGGATGGTGCTGTCCAGGCTGTTCTTTCAATTTGCCGGTTTTTTACTGGGTGTGCAGGCCTTGCCGTTTTATTTTCCGTGGAAGGCGATCATCCTGACGGTGGCGGCGTTCATTCTGCTGTTTGCGGCCATTTCCGCCTTCGCCGTCCTGTTTTTGCGCAAGCGCACGATCCTGGAACTTCTGCAGGGGAGCCAGCGGCCCCGGAAGGATCCCAAGGCGTCGCTTTTCCTTTCGATCCTGGCGACAGTGCTGATTGCGGCCAGCTACGCTCTGGCGCTGACCGCGGAAGGCGTGTATGTGATTCTCCTGCTGATGCCGGTCAGTTTGATGACGATCGTCGGCACCTATCTGATGTTCACGCAGCTGAGCGTGTTTCTGGTGGGCGCCTTGAAAAAAAGCCGCTTCTACTGGTACAAGACCAATCTGCTCACCTTTTCCGACATGGCTTACCGGATGAAGGACAACGCGATGATGTTCTTCCTCGTCAGCATCGTATCCACGCTGGCCTTCTGCGCTATCGGAACGCTGGCTTCGCTGACCGCTTCCATTGAGCAGACGGTTGTGCGCATGAATCCGTACACGTTTGAATACCAATCCAAACGGGAGAATCCCGCGGAAGCCCGCCATCTCAAACGGATCGAAGACGAATTGAACCGGGCCGGGTTTGCCTACGAGCAGCACGCCTTGACCATTCGCGTGCTGCCGGAAAAGGTGGGGGGAGAGCGGATCGGCGCCGTTTCGCAGTCCGCCTACAACGCCTACGCGGCGGGAGCCAATGAAGAGGAGATTGGGTTGAACGGACAGGAGGCGTTTGTATTCCTTCGCTGGTTTGGGGATACGTTTGAGGAAAAGAGCCTGGAAGCGGGAGGAATCCGTCTGCCGGTCAAGATCGATGCTTCGCTTCAACCGCTGATCCGCGGCATGGATTTTGAACGGCTGGCCGTGTTGCCGGATTCGGTGTACGAGCGCGTGCGCGCCGCGCAGGAAGAAGTTGTTTACGGCTACGCGGTGCCGGACTGGAAGAGCACACAGGAGATCGGCCTGTCGCTGCAGAAACAGATTGGCAGAAATGCCGACGGCGAACAGTTTTCCTTCAGTTCCCGGGCTCCCATGTACCACACACTGAAGCAGATGGCCAACACCGCGCTGTTTATCGGGCTGTTTGTCGGCGTGCTGTTTTTCGTGGCGGCGACCAGCTTTTTGTACTTTCGCCTCTACACCGATCTGGAGAGCGACAAAAGGCGGTATCGCGCCATCTCCAAAATCGGCATGTCCGAGAAGGAGCTTACCCGCACGGTGACCATTCAAATTGCTCTGCTGTTTTTCGTGCCCATTGTCGTCGCTATCGTGCACAGCGCGGTTGCCTTTGTCTCGCTGCAAAGCCTGTTGAAACTGATGTTTGTGGAATCCGTGCTGAAGCCGACCGCCATTGTCTTGACCAGCTTTGTCGTCGTGCAGACGATCTACTTCTGGATCATCCGCAACCGCTACCTGTTCCATCTGAAGCGGGCCCTCTACTGAGGGAAAGAGGCGGGACAGGCACCCGTCCGCATTTGGCGAAAACCCGGACGGCCAAAACGCAGATGATCAGGAAGGCATGCTTTTTCACATGACCTGATTTCCCTGAGGAGGAATGGAAATGGACAAAGCAGCATGGATGGAAAAGGCGATTGAACTTGCCTTGGAAAATGTGCTGAGCAACCACGGAGGGCCGTTCGGCGCGATTGTCGTCAAGGACGGCAAGATCGTTGGCACCGGGCGCAATGAAGTGACGGCGAGCAACGATCCGACCGCCCACGCCGAAGTGCAGGCGATTCGCGACGCCTGCCGGAACCTGGGCAGTTTCCAGTTGACCGGCTGCGAGCTGATCACCAGCTGCGAGCCGTGTCCGATGTGCCTGGGCGCGATCTTCTGGGCGCGCCTGGACAAGGTGTACTACGGCTATACCAAAGAGGATGCCGCCAGAGCCGGGTTTGACGACGACTTTATCTACCGGCAGATTCAATTGCCGTATGAAGGCAGAGCCATTCCCTTTTACCGGATTCCGCCCGCCCGTGAAAAGGGGCCTTTTGAAGCGTGGATGGAATCGACGCAACGGGTGGATTACTAGGTTGGCCGCTGCAGGCGGCAAGAATGAAGGCCGCTTTCCGGTTTGCAGGAAAGCGGCTTTTTGAGTGAAATAAGGAAAATTTCCGCCCGCGGCTTGTGCTAATCAATTTTTCCGTAAGCCTTGATTTTTACTTTGACACGGGTGTTTATTTTCACTTTCGGGTACACCTCGTTCCAGTCCAGCTTCTTCCAATCCTGATAGGACATGGAGTTTCGCACATACTGCCCGATCCCGGCGCCGTCCGCATGCTTTTTTTGCATGAACGCCAGCAGTTCATCGTTTTGACGCTTGATGTGCTGCGCAATCTTTTTTTCCAGCTTGGCCTGCTCCTCCTTCGTGTCCGGCGAGTGCGGACCGATGTACTCCAGCAGATTCCCCTTTATCTCCTGTTGGATGTCCACTTCAAACCGCGGAAGAATGGGATGAAGTCTTTTGACGCTGATTTTGCTGTTGCTGACGATGGCATCGATCATCACCCATTCCCGCTCTTCTTTTCCCCCAAGCGCAAGAAAAAGCTCTCCACCTTTGACATTATCGCGCAACATGTCGAAGATCAGTCCTTTTTCGGGCGGGATTCTGGCGACGTACCGGTCGTCCTTGAACAAGGCGATTCCGTTTGTGCGAATGCGATTCTGCCCCTTTGTGACGATCGGCGCGACCGGATCGATGCCGTCGTCCCAGTAATCCCTGGCAAAGTGACTTAAGTTTACGTTGGGGATGGAATGATTCTTTCTGCCGGTTTCGATCAGTTCGGAGATGGTGATGCCGAGCAGCGTCTTTTGCGCATAGTTCGCCGTGATCAGGTCAGAAGCCCGGCCGTCGACGACCGTTACCCAGACTCGTTGGCCAATGGCGGGATCCCGGTACAACGTGTCCAGGTGTTTCCATATCCCTGTTCTGGCCAGGTTTTGGCCGATCAGCACCGTCCGCATCTGTCCGCTCGCCAGGTAGTGGCTCGTCTGCCGGGACAGGTTGATCCTGGCTTCTTTAATGGTTGTCCCCGTCGAGGAAAGTATTCCCATCTGTTTCTTGGCATCTGGGTCGATTTCCAGAAAGTTGACCGTGAGCAGGATTTGCTCTGCTCCTTTTTGTTTCTCTTTGCTGCTGTCGATGCCGACTGCATTGATCATGGAGAGATCTTCCAGGATCCGCTGGTCCTTGCAGCCCGTGATCGCCGCAGCGAAACAGCACAAACCGATGAAGAGCAGGTTACGCATGCGGAGTTTCCTCCTTGCGGTATTTTTTTTCAAGCCGCAACAGAAACAGCAGAAGCAGCGTGAAAGCCACGGAAACAAAAGTTTGCGCAAAGGAGAGGATTTGCAGCCAGATTTCCACTTCACGCAGAACCTGCGTGATGTTCGAGAGCAGAAAGGCTCCCCCGAGGACAAACAGACACAACCAATGATATTTCGTTCGGGGAAAGACTCTTTTCAGCATTTCCAGCGACACCCAGACGTACATGGCCGACGTGATGAGAATTTTGTAAAGAAACACGGCCAACATGAGGGTGTCAATGCGCTCGACGAATGGCAATTCCAGGTACGAGATCAGATCCATCAGGGGAAACAGGGTCTTTTTGAGCGGCTCAAATCCAAAAATGCCGAAGCACAAGAGTGAGACGACCAAGGATTCAAAGGTGGCAATCAGGTTGCCCAGGAACACCGCGCGAAAAAACCGGGTCTGTCCGGAGACATAGGGAGGGAGAAAGAGACTCAGTTCATACCCGAGAAAACACGTATAAATGTTGATCCAGCCCAAAAAATGGGGTTCGGCTCCCTGAAAGAGAAAAGGGGTAAGGCGGACCAGGCTGAATTCGTCCAAGAGCAAAATGCTGGTGAACGACACCCAAAAGCTGATGTAGAAGAAGATGGTGGCTGTTTTCGAGATGTTGTAAATCCCTTTCAACAACAGGGAAAAAATCAGCAGGTGGCAGACGAATTGGAAGAAACCGGGGTTTGTTGTCGGGAAGGAAGTCATGTGGTACAGGATCAGGTACTGCTTGCAGACGAGGCACCCCAGCATCGTCATGAGTCCTGCCCATCCCAGGTAAAAGGGCGTCAGAAACGCTTTGGGAATGAATTGCTCAAGGATCTCCATGGGGGAACGCGCCTGCCCCCGACGATAGACAAGCGCGATGAGACAGATATGAAAACTGACAATGGCATTCAAAAGAAAAAGCACGATCCAGCCGTTGGTGCCGAGATTTTCCGCCAGAAAGCGGGGAAGGTAAAACAGGGCAATCCCCGACTGGGTCATGTAAACAAGCAGGGTGACATGGAACCCGTTCAGCTTCTCACGCATCTGCATCTACCTTTATTTTCGCAATCGGTTTTTTGCATTGTTTTCGGATCTGGACTGGTCGGGTCTTGATTCAAGCGCTGCCAGCGGCGCCCGCACAAACGTATCCTTCCAATCCGCCAGGCGCATCGGGGCCAGCGGCGTCAGATAGGATGTCCCCAGATTGGTGATGCCCGACATGTGAATGACGATCATCCCTATCCCGATGACCAGGCCCAATATTCCCCATACTCCCGACAGGATAATGAGGACAAAGCGGAGCAAGCGAAGACTGGCGCTCATGATGTAGCTGGGGATCACGAAGGAAGCGATGGCGGACGAAGCGACCGCGATAATCAGAATATTGCTGGTCAAGCCTGCCTGGACGGCAGCCTGGCCAATCACGATGCCGCCGACAATGCCGATGGTTTGGCCGACTTTTGACGGCAGCCTGGCACCGGCTTCCCGCAACAGCTCGATCATCATTTCCATCAGCAATGCCTCCAGCAGGGGAGGAAACGGCACCCGCGCCCTGGATTCGGCCAGGCTCAACAGCAGGGTTTGCGGAATCATTTCATAGTGAAAGGTCGTGAGCGACACGTAGCATGCGGTGAAGATCAGCGTGACGGCAAACGCGACAAGCCGCAGCAGTCTCAGGCTTGAGCCGATTGGCCAGCGCTGGTAATAGTCATCGGGCGAGGAGAAAAATTCGAAAAAACTGGTTGGCGCACAAATGGCGGAAGGGCTGCCGTCCAGCAAGATGACCACTTTTCCTTCCGTCAGTTTCGAGGCGACCACGTCCGGCCTTTCCGTGGTGATGAACTGGGGAAAAACAGAGTAAGGGTTTTCCTCTATGGCTTGTACGAGCATGCTGTTCTCCAGGCCGATATCCGTCTCAATTCCCTTGATGCGCTGCAAAATCGTGTTCACCAGTTCCTGGTTCGCGATATCCTGGATGAACATGACACAGACGTCGTTTTTGGCGATTTCCCCTACCTCGAGATGGATCGTTTTCAAATGCGAGCTTTTGACCCTTTTGCGCACGAGGGAGAGGTTGGTGGAGATATCTTCGATGAAAGCTTCGTGAGGCCCCGTGATGACGCTTTCCGTTTCAGATTCCCTGACCCCCCGCCTTTCCTTCCGGGTCACATTGACGCTGTAGGTTTTGTTTTGGTGAAAAACGGCGGCGCTCCCGTTCAGGATCGCCTTGATGCACTGTTTGGCATCGGTTTCCTCGACGAATTGGGGCTGAAGCAGCAGGTTGCCGATGGCACTGCTGTTGTTGGCGTTCTGCAAGGGAAGAAGGACGGCCCTGTCCAGTTCCGCTTTCTCAACCAGGTGGTGAAAGTAGAGGACGTCCGTTTGGGTTTGCGGGAACGTTTTGTGTATCAGGTCCGAACAATCGCGAAATTCAGAAAGGATGTTGTCCAGCGTCGGCGGAGTTTGCCCGCCGTTTGCGCCGTTGCCGTTTTGCGATGTTTTGGCTCCCGAATTGCCTTGTCCGTTTTGTTTGATTCGCTGCCAGTCGGAATAAAAGCCCATCTCCGCTTCCTCGCTTTGTTTGCACTTCGATGACGTTACAGTCAGTTTGGATTAAACTGGAACGAATTATTCCGATGGCGGGAAAATGCCCGCATGACCGGCGAAAGACGGAAAAACGCCGGCGTTGCAACCGGCGGAATCATCACGCTACTTCTTTTTCTGTTTTTCTTCCCGCTCCTTCAGCAAGGACAGCAGTGCGAATGCATCTCCCAACAAAATGAGTACGGCGGAAAGCAATGCCAGATCATCCGCAGACAAGGCAAGTCCCTTTTCCTTCAAGAAAATCCCACCGTTTCTGGCGAATTCGTCCTGGTCTCCGCTGACGTTTCAGCACCGGCCCGCAAGTCATGTAAGCATCTTATGCCGAAGGAATTGGGGAGTGTTCCATGGAGTTCTTGTGAGTTGGGCGCCAGGCTGATGAAATAATTCCCCGTTTCCGGCAATTCTGCCACCGCCTTTTCCGGATCTGCAGGAAACGGATGTGAATAAGGGAGTCAGTTTTTGGAAACATAGTGGATCGAAGAAAAAAACCGGGAAAAATCCCGGCTTTTTTTATATCAAATTCTCCGGATTCAACCCTTCCAGCTCCGGCAGGACGAAGCGGCCGTCCTTGCGGATCAGCACATCGTCAAACCAGATTTCTCCGCCGCCGTATTCCGGACGCTGGATTTGCACCAGATCCCAGTGGATCGAGGAGCGGTTTCCGTTGTCCGCCACGGTATAGGCATTGCCGGGCGTGAAATGGAAGCTGCCTGCGATTTTTTCGTCAAACAGGATGTCCTGCATCGGGTGCAGGATGTGCGGGTTGAAGCCGATGGCGAATTCGCCGATGTAGCGGGCTCCTTCGTCCGTGTCGAGAATGTCGTTGAGCGCCTTGGTGTTGGAGGAGGTTGCTTCGACGATCTTTCCCTGTTTGAAGGTCAGCTGGACGTCCGTAAAGGTGGTGCCGTTGTAGTTGGTCGCCGTGTTGTAGAAGATGGTGCCTTCCACCGAGTCGCGCACCGGCGCCGTGTACACTTCTCCGTCCGGGATGTTGTGTTTGCCGTCACACTTGACAGCGCCGATCCCCTTGATGGAGAAGCGCAGGTCGGTTTTGGGTCCGACGATGCGGACGCGGTCGGTGCGGTCCATCAGTTCCTTGAGCGGATCCATCGCCCGGGACATTTTGGCGTAATCCAGGTTGCAGACGGAGAAGTAGAAATCCTCGAATGCTTCGTGGCTCATTTTGGACAGCTGGGCCATCGACTTGTTGGGGTAGCGGAGCACCACCCAGCGCGTGTTGGGAACGCGTTCATTCGTATGTACGGGCTGCCAGAGGAGACGGGAGTAGAGGCTCATTTTGTCTTCGGGAACGTCGGCCAGTTCGTTGATATTGTTGTAGGCCCGGATGGCGATGTAGGCGTCCATCTCTTTCATCCGTTCCAACTCGAATTTCGCCATCAGCTTCATGTGTTCTTCGCTTGTTCCCTGATACAGCGCCCGCAGCACTTCCTCGTCCTTCAGCGAGACCAGCGGCAGCGCGCCCACCGCAAACGCCTCCCGGACGAGGGCGCGGACCATCTCCGGTTGAATTCCCGTGTTTTCGATCAGCAGCTTTTCTCCCTTTTGCAGTTGCAGGGAATAGCGGATCAGGCGGCGGGCCAGTTCTTGAATCCGTGGATCTGCCATCTTGCAGAACCTCCTTATAAAAATTTTTTGCTGATTTTTTCCATCCATTATGGCACAAACGGGTTTTTGGTTTCCACAGCAGGGGCCTCTGCGCATCCCGCCCTTACAGGCAGGCTTCGTAGATGGCGATGACATCTTCTTCGCTCAGTTTGCGCGAGCTGGGCAGATAGCCAACGCCGCGGCCGCCGATTTGAATGGCGTCCTTAGCCATTTGGGGAAAGGCGTCGCGGGTGATGCCGAAGTCGGACAGGCGCTGGGTAATGCCCATTTTTTCATACCAGCTGCGCACCGCTTCGATGGTTGCGCGGGCGCATTCCCGATCGTCCGCGATCGACAGGCCGAAGCAGTTTCGCCCCATCCGGGCCAGCCGTTCCGGGCGGTCGGCGAGGATGACCTGCTCAAAGTAGGGGATCGACAAAATTGCCAACCCGCGTCCGTGCGCGATGTCATAGTATCCGCTCAGCGGATGCTCAATGCCGTGCAGCGGCATTCCGGCTCCCCGGCCTGCCAGCGCGAACGGGCTGATGCCCAGGGTGCTCGCCCACATCAGGGTGGAGCGGGCTTCTGCATCGTCGGGGTGGCGGATCGCCCGCAGCGAGTGTTCCACAACCAGGCGAATCAGGCTTTCCGATATGCCGTCCTGGACATTCGTGCCCGGGGCGCTGATCAGATAGCTTTCGAAAATGTGGGAGAAAATATCGGCACAAGCCTCTGCCGTGACGCGGGCAGGGACGGTGAAGGTAAGCGACGGATCGAGAATCGCGATTTTCGGGTACAGCGCTGGCCCGTTGATGGACGATTTTTCATGCGTATCCCAGTGCGTCAGCACGCTGATGTCGTTTGCTTCCGAGCCGGTTGCCGCCACCGTGGGCACGGTCAAAAGCGGCAGCGCCTGCTGCACGGGAACCAGTTCCCTGCCGGTGCCGGCGGGGTTGCCGCGCATGTAGTCGTAAATCGGCCTGCCGGAGACGGCTGCCGCCGCGATCGCCTTGGAAGCGTCCATGACGGACCCTCCGCCTACCGCCAGGACAAAATCGCAGCCGTGCTGACGAGCGAGCGCGGCTCCTGCGTCAACGGTAGAGGTGCGCGGGTTAGGCTCGACGCGATCGAACAGAACGTATTGCAAACCGGCCTTTTCCAGCAGGGATTGGACGCGGGCAAGCAAACCCGTCCGTTTGGCGGAGCTGCCCCCGCTCACCAGCAGCGCCTTGTTGCCCAGCTCGGCTGCCTTTTCGCCCAGGCGATTGATTTCGCCGATGCCGAACAGGATGCGGGTGGGAAAAGAAACTTCAAAGGGAATCACGTCATTTCCTTCCTTTCAGCTCAACAGTCAGTTTTTGTCACTCCTTCAGTGTAGCACAAATGCGCCCGGGGGATTGGCCGCACAACTGCAAAAGCAGGACAAAATCACATTTTGCGAACATAAAGTATATTTTTTTACTTAATATTAAATAATAGACGAACATTTATTTCGGTGTTTGGAATCGATATTTCATTGATAAATGCGTATATTTGTGTTTTAATTTAGATGAATCGTTCGTAAATTGATAGAAACTCGACCTTTTTTTTGAGAAAGGTGGCTCCTGCCGTGCAAAAACAAGAACTACTGTACGAAGGCAAGGCAAAGCGTATTTTTCGAACTTCTGTTGAAGATCAATACTGGGTGGAGTACAAGGACGACGCCACAGCGTTCAATGGGGAGAAACGGGCGCAAATCACCGGAAAAGGCGAACTGAACAACCGGATTGCCGCCATTTTCTTCACCATGCTGAAGGAACACGGGATCGACAACCACTTTATCCGCCTGCTGTCGCCGATCGAACAGCTGGTGCGCAAGGTGGACATCATTCCCCTTGAGGTCGTCATCCGCAACATCGCGGCCGGTTCGCTGGCAAAGCGGCTGGGCATGGCGGAAGGCACGGTCCTGCCCCATCCGGTTGTGGAGTTTTACTACAAGAACGACGCTTTGGGCGATCCGTTGGTAAACGCTTTCCACATCAAGGTGTTGGGAATCGCCAGCGAAGAGGAGCTGGACACCTTGACGCGCATGGGACTGGCTGTCAACGAAGTGCTGAAGCCGTACCTGAGCGAACGAAATGTTACATTGGTTGATTTCAAGCTTGAATTTGGCAGGACGCCGGACGGGAAAATCCTGTTGGCGGATGAAATATCGCCGGACACGTGCCGGTTCTGGGATTCCAAGACGAAGGAAAAGCTCGACAAGGACCGCTTCCGCCGGGATTTGGGCAATGTCGAGGAAGCGTACAGGGAAATGCTGAGACGATTGGGAGGAGATATGCATGTATAAGGCAGTGGTGTATGTAACGCTGCGGGAGAGCGTGCTCGATCCGCAGGGTAACGCGGTAAAAGGGGCGCTCAATACGCTTGGCTTTACGGAAGTGAACAACGTGCGCGTCGGCAAATACATGGAGTTGGAGCTGGGAGCGGCAGATCGCGCGCAGGCGGAGGAGCGCGTCCGCGACATGTGCGAGAAGCTTTTGGCCAATACGGTGGTAGAAGATTACCGCTTCGAGATCGTGGAGGGCTGAGCGATGAGAGCAGCTGTGATCGTATTTCCCGGTTCCAACGCCGACGTTGACCTGTACAACGCTGTGGAAGACGTCATGCAAGTGCCGGTCGACTACGTCTGGCACACGGAGACGGACCTTTCCGCTTACGACGCAATCCTGCTTCCCGGCGGATTTTCCTACGGGGACTATCTGCGCTGCGGAGCGATCGCCCGCTTTTCTCCGGTCATGGAGCAAGTGGTGAAGGCGGCGGAAGCAGGCAAGCTGGTCATGGGGATTTGCAATGGCTTCCAGATCCTGACGGAAGCCGGTCTTTTGCCAGGCGTCCTGTTGCGAAACCGTTCGCTGAAGTTTCGCTGCAAACTGTCCGAGTTGCGGGTAGAAAACAACCAGACGCCGTTTACCCGCGATTACGCGCAGGGAGAAGTCATCCGCATCCCGATCGCGCACGGGGAAGGCAACTACTACTGTGATGAAAAAACGCTGGCCGCATTGAAGGCAAACAATCAGATCGTGTTCCGCTATCACGGCGAAAATCCGAACGGCTCGCTGGATGACATCGCCGGCATCTGCAACGAAAAGGGCAACGTGCTGGGCATGATGCCCCATCCGGAGCGCGCCGTGCACAAGTGGATGACCTCGGATGACGGACGCCGCATGTTTACCTCGATCCTGAACACCTGGAGGGAACGTAACCGTGTCACAGCTCACGCATAAAGAACCGACTGCCGACCAAATCGCCGAACAGAAACTCTACCGCGAAATCGGCCTGACCGACGACGAGTACCAGCGCGTCGTCAACATCCTCGGGCGCAGGCCGAACTGGACCGAGACCGGCCTGTACAGCGTCATGTGGTCGGAACACTGCTCGTACAAAAATTCCAAACCTGTCCTGCGCAAGTTCCCGACCAAGGGGCCGCGTGTGCTGCAGGGGCCCGGCGAAGGGGCGGGGATTGTGGACATCGGCGACAACCAGGCCGTCGTGTTCAAAATTGAAAGCCACAACCACCCCTCTGCCATTGAGCCGTACCAGGGGGCGGCAACCGGCGTCGGCGGCATTATCCGCGACGTGTTTTCCATGGGCGCCCGCCCGATCGCGCTGCTCAACTCGCTGCGCTTCGGGGAGCTGACCAGTCCCCGCGTAAGGTACCTGTTTGAAAACGTGGTGGCCGGGATTGCCGGATACGGCAACTGCATTGGCATTCCGACCGTGGGCGGGGAGGTCAACTTCGACCCCACCTATGAGGGCAACCCGCTGGTCAACGCCATGTGTGTAGGTCTCTTAAACCACGACCAGATTCAAAAAGGCGTCGCCTCGGGGATCGGCAACCCGGTGATTTACGTCGGGGCCAGCACGGGGCGCGACGGGATTCACGGGGCAACCTTCGCCTCGGAGGAGTTGAACGAAGAATCGGAGAAAAAGCGTCCGGCCGTCCAGGTGGGCGATCCGTTCATGGAAAAGCTGCTGTTGGAGGCATGTCTGGAACTGATTGCGGCAGGAATCGTCGTCGGCATCCAGGACATGGGAGCCGCCGGATTGACCAGTTCCAGCTCGGAGATGGCTTCCAAGGCGGGCAACGGCATCGAGATGAACCTCGATCTGGTGCCGCAGCGGGAAGCGGGGATGTCCGCGTACGAAATGATGCTGTCCGAATCGCAGGAGCGGATGCTGGTCGTCGTGGAAAAAGGCAAGGAGGCGGAAGCGATCGCCATCTTTGACAAGTGGGGACTTGCCTCGGCTGTCGTCGGCAGGGTAACCGATGACGGCATGCTGCGCCTGTTGCACAAGGGAGAAGTGGTGGCGGAAGTGCCGGTCGACAGCCTGGCGCAGGATGCGCCTGTCTACCACCGTCCGTCCGCGGTGCCTGCCTATTACGAGGAGAACGCGAAGGTGGACGTATTGGCCGCAATCAGCGAGCCGTCCGATCTGAACGATGTGCTGAAACGCCTGCTGGCCCAGCCGACCATCGCCTCAAAGGCATGGGTTTACGAGCAGTACGACCACATCGTGCGGGCCAACACCGCTGTCAAGCCGGGGTCGGACGCGGCGGTGGTGATGGTGCGCGGCACGCGCAAGGCGCTGGCGATGAGCACCGACTGCAACGGCCGTTACGTCTACCTCGATCCCAAAACGGGCGGCGCGATTGCCGTGGCCGAAGCGGCGCGCAACGTCGTCTGCTCCGGCGCCGAACCGCTGGCGATCACCGACTGCCTCAACTTCGGCAACCCGGAGAAGCCGGAAGTGTTCTGGCAGTTCGAACAGGCATGCGCGGGCATGAGTGAAGCCTGCCTCGCCCTGGATGCGCCGGTAATCGGCGGCAACGTCTCCTTCTACAACGAACGGAGCGGCGAACCGATCTATCCGACGCCGACCGTCGGCATGGTGGGCCTGATTGCCGATGTTGACCATATTACCACCCAGGATTTCAAGCAGGAAGGCGACGCCATCATTCTGGTGGGCGAAACCTTCGCGGAACTGGGCGGAAGCGAGTATCAAAAGCTGGTGACCGGTTCCATCTCCGGCCGTCCGCCGCAGATCGACCTGAAGAAGGAAGCGGCGGCACAGAAGCTGGTGCTGGAGGCGATCCGCAAAGGACTGGTTCGCTCCGCGCACGACCTGTCGGAAGGCGGGCTGGCGGTTGCGCTGGCGGAATCGTGCTTCGGAGCGGAAATCGGGGCACAGGTGTCGCTTCAGACCAGTCTGCGTCCGGATGTGATGCTGTTCAGCGAATCGCAGTCCCGCATCCTGCTCAGTGCATCTCCGGAACAGGCGGAAGCGATCATCGCGCTGGCCAGTGAACGCGGGGTTCCGGCACAAGTGATTGGCACAACCGGCGGAAACAGCCTGAGCGTAATGGTAAACGGCGCAGAAGTGATTCACGTTTCCGTACAAGAGGCAAAAGCGGCCTGGAAGGATGCGATTCCATGTTTGATCGGCTGATCTGGGACAAATTAAACGAAGAATGCGGCGTCTTTGGCATCTACAACCACAAGGATGCGCCGATCCTGACGTACCTCGGCCTGCACGCGCTGCAGCACCGCGGCCAGGAGAGCGCAGGCATGTGCGCGTCCGACGGGAAAAAGTGGTACAAACACCGCGGCATGGGGCTTGTCTCGGAGGCGTTTGGCAAGGGAGATCTGGAAAAGTTCCGCGGCCACATCGCCATCGGGCATACGCGCTACACCACGGCAGGCTCCAGCAAGCTCGAGAACGCCCAGCCGCTGTTTTTCCGCTACGCGCAGGGAAGCATGGCGGTGGCCCACAACGGCAACCTGGTGAACGCAGCCGCCCTGCGCAGGGAACTGGAGGAAAAGGGCTCCATTTTCCAAACCACCAGCGACACCGAAGTGATCGCCCACCTCATCGCCCGCTCCCAGCAGCGCGACCTGCCGGGAGCCGTGAAGGATGCGCTGCAGTACATCAAGGGAGCGTACGCGCTGTTGGTGATGAACGAGCGTCAGCTGGTGATCGCCCTCGATCCCAACGGATTGCGCCCGCTTTCCCTGGGGCGGCTCGGCGAGGCGATTTGCGTCGCCTCCGAGACCTGCGCCTTTGACATCATCGGCGCCAAATACTGGCGCGACGTGCAGCCCGGGGAAATGATCGTCATTGACGAAAGCGGAATACGAGAAACGACATTTACGGAGAAGACGCAGCGGTCGATCTGCATCTTTGAATACATTTACTTTGCCCGCCCGGACAGCGACATCGACGGCATCAACGTGCACATGGCGCGCAAACGTCTGGGCAAGCAACTGGCTCTGGAAGCTCCGGTGGAAGCGGATGTGGTGACGGGGGTGCCGGATTCCAGCATTTCCGCGGCGATCGGGTTTGCGGAAGCGACGGGAATTCCTTATGAGATCGGCCTGATTAAAAACCGTTACGTGGGCCGCACCTTCATCCAGCCCACCCAGGAACTTCGGGAACGCGCCGTCTACCTAAAGCTGTCCGCCGTGCGCAAAGTGGTGGAGGGAAAACGGGTGGTCATGATCGACGACTCCATCGTTCGCGGCACCACCAGCAAACGGATTGTCCGCATGCTGCGCGAAGCGGGGGCGAAAGAGGTGCATGTGCGCATCAGTTCTCCGCCCGTCAAGAATCCCTGTTTTTACGGGATTGACACCTCTTCCCGGGAAGAACTGATCGCAGCCAGCAAATCGGTGGAGGAGATCCGTCAGGCAATTGAAGCGGATTCGCTTGCCTTTCTGTCGGTAGAGGGGATGATCGCCGCCATCGGGCGTCAGGACTCCGCACCCAACAACGGGCATTGCCTGGCCTGTTTCAACGGGCAGTATCCGACCGAGATCAACTTTGAAGATGCGCTGCCGGCGCTGAAATGCTAGGCGCCTCAAGATACAGGCGACGCGGGATATGCCGGGTGTCCTGGATGCCGGGCGTCTTACAGGGCCGTCGCCGCGAACGGCGGCCTGTCCAGACAAAGAAACCACCTCTAGCAAGGGGGAGAAACGATGAGTGAAGCTTACAAACAGGCGGGGGTAGACATCGACGCGGGCAACGAAGCCGTGGAACGGATGAAAAAACACGTCAGGCGGACGTTTCGCCCCGAAGTGCTGACCGACCTGGGCGGCTTCGGCGCGCTGTTCCGCCTGGACACCCGCAAATACGAAAAGCCGGTGCTGGTGTCGGGAACGGATGGCGTGGGGACTAAGCTGAAGCTGGCCTTTGCCATGGACAAGCACGATACGATCGGGATCGACGCTGTCGCCATGTGCGTCAACGACGTGGTGGTGCAGGGCGCGGAACCGCTCTTCTTTCTCGACTACCTGGCCGTGGACAAGGTGATTCCGGAAAAGATCGAAGCGATTGTCAAGGGCGTTGCCGACGGTTGCGCCCAGGCCGGCTGTGCGCTGATCGGCGGCGAGACGGCGGAAATGCCCGGGATGTACCAGGCGGGAGAGTATGACATCGCGGGATTTGCCGTCGGCGCCGTGGAGGAAAGCAAAATGATTACGGGCGCTGGCGTGGAGGCGGGAGACGTGCTGATCGGGCTTGCTTCCAGCGGGTTGCACAGCAACGGCTTTTCGCTGGTGCGCAAGGTGCTCCTCGCCGACAAGGGGATGTCGCTGCACGAGCACGTGGAGGAGCTCGGCAAGAAACTGGGGGAAGAGTTGCTCACCCCGACCCGGATTTACGTCAAGCCGGTTCTGGCCGTGCTGGAGCAGCATGAAGTGAAGGCGCTTGCGCACATCACCGGCGGCGGATTTACGGAAAACATCCCGCGCGTTTTGCCGGAAGGGATGCAGGCCGTGATCGAGGTCGGCTCCTGGCCGGTGCTCCCCATCTTCCAACTGGTGCAGGAAGCCGGACAAATCTCCGGCCCGGACATGTACAAGACGTTTAACATGGGAATTGGCATGGTGCTCGTCGTCAAGCCCGGGGACGCGGACAGCGTCATCGCGCAACTTGAGGAGCTGGGGGAAAAGCCCTACCGGATCGGCAGCATCCGTGCAGGTGAGCGCAAAGTCGTGTACAACGGGGTGGAATGGTGAAAAAGATAGCCATTTTTGCTTCAGGCAGCGGCTCCAACTTCGAGGCGATCGTGCAGGCGGTTCAATCCGGCCGGCTGAAAGGCGTGGAGGTTGTCCTCCTGGTGTGCGACAAACCGGGAGCAAAGGTCCTGGAGCGCGCCGAGCGCCTGGGCGTGGAAGCGTTTGTCTTTTCGCCGAAGGAGTACCCGGACAAGGCCGCTTTTGAGACGGAGATTCTGGCTGAATTGAAGAAACGGGACGTGTCGCTGGTCGTGCTGGCCGGCTACATGCGCCTTATCGGGGAAACCCTGCTGCAGGCGTACGGAGGCCGGATCATCAATTTGCATCCCTCGCTGCTTCCTTCCTTTCCGGGAAAAGATGCGATCGGCCAGGCCCTCGCCCACGGCGTCAAGGTCACGGGGGTCACGGTGCATTTCGTCGACGCGGGGCTGGATACCGGCCCGATCATCGCCCAAACGCCAGTGGCGGTGGAACAGAACGATACGGCCGAAACGCTGGCCGCCCGCATCCATCAGGTGGAGCATCAACTGCTGGTCGAGGTGATCGGCTGGCTGGCGGAGGAAAAGGTGCAGGTGGACGGCCGGCTGGTTCGGTTGGCAACAGAATAAGGTTTGGGCAAAAATGTCCCGGCACGAACAAACGCGCCGGGACATCTTTTTTCTTCAAGATTTCTTCAAGCAAATTTGCGTCATGTTTTTCTCTCCGCCTGATGCCACACTGCTGCAGGCCTGTTTGCCGGATAGCCGTACCTGGACCGGTAGCTTTTCCGCTCTTCGGTAAAATCAAACCAGCTCTTCCGGCTTTGCGGATTGCCGGCATGGTGGACAATGCAGCGGAAACAGTCCTCCACGCACGGATCCACTTGGTAGCCCACAAGTTGTTCATACCGGTTGAGCAGGTCGGCGCCATCCTCGCCGCGCACCTCTTCCAGAGACAGGTAGCCAAGCGCGACCATTGCTTCCGCCATTTTCGGGCCGATTGAGGGAATGGACTGAAACTGTGCCAGGGCGCGCAGGTAGTTGGCCCGCTCCGCTGAGGCGGAAAGCACATCGGCAATCTGTTTGGCCTCCATGCACGCGAGATCTTTCAATTTGATTCGAAAAGCTCTCAGGCTCTTCCTTTCTTCAGCCGTCAAGGGCAGCTTGGGAGAGACATTTTTCATGGCCCGCACCTCGGTACAAATCATATATGCTTCCATCTTATCCCAACTTTTCCGAACAAGCAAAGAGCAGGGGGCTTTTTGCAATTGGGCATCTGCCCGGAAAACCAATTGGCTGCTTCCGACATACAGTGGAAAAAAGCCGAGATAGAGGAGGAGCGCGATTGAGCGGGGAATTGATTGCCGGTTTGCTGGAAAAGCTGGGGGAGCGAACGGGACGGGAGTGGACCCTTGACGATCTGAAGAAACTTGCCGACATCATGTCCAAAGCCGGTTCGGACAATGTCGATGCCGTGCTGGATGAGCTGGGCGAGATGGGCCTGAACCTCTCCGAGGAGACGAGGATGCGCGTGAAAGAGCGGATGAAAAGCGGCAATCTGTCCATGGACAAACTGGAAAACGTCACTGCCACACAGGCGGCAGGCAAGGAAAGGCCAAAGCCGAGCAAAGCGAAAGGGAAGGGCAGAAACTTGCCGCTCGCAAGAAAAGTCAGGAGAGGATGGGGAGGAAAGAGGAAAAAACGGTAAAAAGCCGAGCGTGAATTGCAGCCGCGCATACACCTGGTATGGGCGGCTGTTTGCGTATAAGGAAACCATATCTGAACAATCCTTAGATAAAGAAGGTACTTCCAGTGCTCCAGTCTTGATAATAACGTACAATTATGTTTTAATTTTATTGTAATGTTCGTGTTTTTCTTATGTTTTTTCAAAAAGTCAGGAGGTTTCCAACTGTGAGTGTAAAAAAAGCGCTGATCAGCGTTTCGGACAAGACTGGATTGGTACCGTTCGCACGCCGCCTGGCACAGGCAGGCATCGAGATCATCTCAACGGGGGGAACGGCTTCCATGTTGAAGGAAGCGGGGATTCCCGTCACCGGCATTTCCGAAATTACCGGCTTTCCGGAAATCCTGGACGGGCGCGTCAAGACGCTGCACCCCAACATCCACAGCGGGCTTTTGGCCGTGCGCGACAACGAAGCGCATCGGCGACAGCTGGAGGAACTGAACATCGAGCCGATCGATCTTGTCGTCGTGAACCTGTATCCGTTCAAACAAACGATTGCCAAACCAGACGTTACCTTTGCGGAAGCAATTGAAAATATCGATATCGGCGGACCGACCATGCTCCGCTCCGCCGCGAAGAACCACGCCTTTGTCACGGTTGTCGTGGATTCGGCTGACTATGAACAGGTGGCCCAGGAGATTGAGGCCAACGGGGATACCACGCTGGAAACGCGCCGCCGCCTTGCTGCCAAGGTGTTCCGCCATACGGCTGCCTACGATGCGCTGATCTCCCGCTACCTCAGCGAGCAGGTGGGCGAACTGTTGCCGGAGAGCTACACGGTCACTTTCGAGAAGGTGCAGGATTTGCGCTACGGGGAAAATCCGCACCAGCGCGCCGCCTTTTACCGCGAGCCGCTGCCGAAAATGGCAAGCATCGCCCAGGCGGAACAGCTCCATGGAAAAGAACTGTCTTACAACAACATCAACGACGCCGATGCGGCACTGGCGATTGTGCGGGAATTCGACCAGCCAGCCGTGGTGGCCGTCAAGCATTCCAATCCGTGCGGGGTGGGAATTGGCAACGATATCCGCTCTGCGTACCAAAAGGCGTATGAAGCTGATCCGGTTTCCATCTTTGGCGGGATCGTGGCGGCAAACCGGCCGATTGACCGCGAAACGGCGCTGGCGATGAAGGAAATTTTCCTGGAAATTATTCTCGCTCCGGACTTTACGGAGGAGGCATTGGCCGTATTGAAGGAGAAAAAGAACTTGCGTCTGCTGCGCATTCCAAACATGAACCAGTCCGCACCGGAAGCAGACAATCTGTTCCGCGTCGCCTCGGTGGCTGGCGGTGCCCTGGTGCAGAATTACGATACGAAGCAGTTGGATGACGCAGAAATCCGGGTGGTGACGGAGCGAAAACCGACGGCAGAAGAACTGGAACAGCTGAAATTTGCCTGGAAAGTGGTGAAGCACGTCAAGTCCAACGCCATCGTGCTGGCTGGTGACAACATGACGGTCGGCGTCGGAGCGGGCCAAATGAACCGCGTCGGCTCGGCGAAAATTGCCATCCAACAGGCTGGCGAGCGGGCGAAGGGTTCCGTCATGGCATCAGATGCCTTCTTCCCGATGCCGGATACGGTGGAAGAAGCAGCGAAGGCGGGCGTGACGGCGATTATCCAACCGGGCGGCTCGATCCGTGACCAGGATTCGATTGATGCGTGCAACCGCTTTGGAATCGCAATGGTCTTTACCGGGACTCGCCACTTCAAACACTGATTTTGGCGGGCGAAACCTCTGACAGAGGAAAATACCAGGAGGAACGATGATGAACGTTTTAATTGTCGGCAGCGGCGGCCGGGAACACGCCATTGCCTGGAAGCTTGCACAGAGTCCGCGCGTTCGCAAGGTGTACTGCGCGCCGGGAAACGGAGGCACCGCGCAAATCGCGCAAAATGTCTCCATTGATCCCAACGATTTTGCGGCACTGGCCCAGTTTGTCAAGGACGAGGGCATCGATTTGACGGTGGTCGGACCGGAAGAACCGCTGCTGCGCGGGATTGTCGACTTTTTTCAGGAACGGTCCCTGCCCATCTTCGGCCCCACGTCCATGGCGGCCAAGATCGAGGGGAGCAAGTCGTTTGCGAAGAAACTGATGAAGCGCTACCAGATTCCAACAGCCGACTACGAAACATTCCTCGACTACGAATCGGCGATCGCCTACGTGCGGGAAAAGGGCGCACCCATTGTCGTCAAGGCGGACGGCCTGGCGGCGGGAAAAGGGGTTGTCGTGGCCGAAACGCTGGAGGAAGCGGAAGAAGCGCTTTGCCGGATCATGAAGGAGCACGTATTCGGACAGGCTGGCGCGCGTGTCGTCATCGAGGAGTGCATGCGCGGGGAGGAGCTGTCCTTGCTCTCCTTCGTCGACGGCGCGACCGTCAAGCCCATGATTACTTCGCAGGACCACAAGCAAGTCTTTGACGGCGACCGCGGCCCCAACACGGGCGGGATGGGGACGTATGCGCCCGTTCCGCACATGCCGCAGGAACTGGTTGACCAAATTGTGCGCACCATCGTCAAACCCATGGCAGAAGGAATGGCCCGGGACGGCATTCCGTTCAAGGGCGTCCTCTACACCGGGCTGATGATCACCGCGGAAGGTCCCAAGGTGGTGGAATTCAACGCCCGTTTTGGCGACCCGGAGACACAGGTGATCCTTCCGCTGTTGGAGACGGATTTGCTCGACATCTTTCTCGCGGTGGTGAACGGCAACCTGGATACCGTCGATGTCGCCTGGAAGAAGGAAAGCGCCGTCTGCGTCGTCATGGCGGCTCCCGGCTATCCGGGCGAATACCCCAAGGGCGAACGGATTGACGGGCTTGAGCAGGTCAAGGAGCCGGTCACCGTATTCCACGCCGGCACCAAGCAAACGGAGGACGGCCTGGTGACCAGCGGAGGACGCGTGCTGGGCGTTACCGCAACGGGGGCAGACCTGCAACAGGCGCGCGAGGCCGCCTACGCGGCGGTGCGCACCATCTCCTTCCCGGGGGCCCACTACCGCAGCGATATCGCGGCCAAGGCGATGCGCGCGCAGCAGCAGGGGAAGTAGAAGGAGATGCAAAAAAGAAAAGGGTTCGGCTGTCAGCAGTTTTCAGACGAGTCGAACCCTTTCTGTTTTTTCTTGTTTTGTTTGCCCTGGAGTGCGTGGAAAACGCCCCCTGGGTCTGGGCAGTCATGCCCGGTTGCGTTCGGGGGACGTCTTTTGCGGGCGGACTGGGGAGTGTGGCATGCCGTTCAAAAAAAATACCGCCAATTTCTACTGGCGGTACCTTCCTTTTTTCTTGTAGGCGAAGTAGAGCATCACGGCGACGACGCCGACAATGGCAGCGGCCACGAACAAATTGTGCGACATCCATTCGTACAGGGCAGAACCGATCAGCATGCAAACGCCTCCTTGGACTTCTAGGAATAGAGGGGGGAGAGATGTTCGTTGCTCTTGCTGGCGTCAACCGTGTCTTTTGCTTCGTCCGCATTGGCAGTAACGAACTCGCGAACCGCGCTTTCAATCTGCCTGTCCTCGCTAGCCAGTCCATGGCTGTCCGTTTTCTCCGCGCGGGCGCTGTGGCCTGATGCGGGCTCCTCTTGCATGGAGGGAGCGGATTCTGCTTTCTGGTTGTCTTTCCCTGTAACCTTCTTCATCACCGCATTGATGCCCATCTTTCCTAGCTTGTCCAGCAACTGTTCTCGCTTCTTCACGGAGCCGGTGTTAATTCCGAGCGCCCTGTACATCGGACAAAACCGGGTCATCCCTTCGGCAATCAACAGCGCCGAAAACCCCATCAGCAACCACGGTGTCCGGTACGGTTTTCTCCCCATTTTGCCGATTCCGTAGGCGAGTCCCAACAGCCCCCCTGTCATGCGGATCATCGCGTCCAATCTCCCTACGTTTTTTTCCATTTTCCTTTCCTCCTGTCGATGCTGTATGGATATTCTGTGTTCGGCAGGAGAAATGTACCCGTGGTAATTGTTCCCGAAAAAACGGGGGTGCATGGAAAAGGGCAGCTGATTGAAAAAATTACAATATTTTCACAAAAATGCAGGATCATCCATGAAAATGAAGAATAATTAACAAATCGATCAAGAAATAGGGGGGATGGATGCGGAATGTTGACAATTTTGCCGCAAGTTTTGGTTGATGGATTGACGCTTGGCTTCATGTACGCCGTTGTGGCCTTGGGATACACAATGGTCTACGGGATTCTGGAATTCATCAATTTCGCACACGGTGACATTTTCATGGTGGGGGCATTTGTGGGAACGGAGGTGCTTTTGATTACCGATGCGCTGGGCGCCCTGGACGGGATGAATCCGTATGTTGCGCTTCTTCTCGCGCTCGTCATTGCGATGATCCTGAGCGGGGCGCTGGGGGTGGCCGTTGAACGCATCGCCTATCGCCCGTTGCGCGGAGCCCCGCGGCTGGTGCCGCTGATTTCCGCCATTGGCGTTTCTTTTCTGCTTCAGGACCTGGTGCGCTTCACGGAAGCCATTGCCCGCAACGCATTTTATCTGAATTCTCCGACTCTTTTTACCGATACGATCTCCCTGGGGATTGCCACGATTCCGGTGAAGGGTTTGATCGTCATCGTCCTGGCCATCGTGATGATGATTGCCCTGACGCTGTTTATCAACAAGACAAAATGGGGAATCGCCATGCGGGCCGTCGCGCAGGATCAGAGCACAGCCTCGCTGATGAGCATCAATGTAAACAAAGTCATCATGCTCACCTTCCTGATCGGCTCCAGCCTGGGAGGGGCAACCGGCGTTCTGTTTGCGCAAAACTACGGGACGATCGATCCGTACATCGGCTTTATTCTCGGCATCAAGGCATTCACCGCAGCGGTGCTGGGCGGCATCGGCAACCTGAAGGGAGCGATGCTCGGGGGAGTTTTGCTCGGTCTTCTCGAGTCCCTTTCCGGCGCTTACATGGGGCCGTTGACCAACGGGGCCTTTGGCGCGGAGTACAAGGACGTGTTCGCGTTCAGCATCTTGATTCTCGTGCTTCTCTTCAAGCCGGAAGGGCTGTTTGGCGAAGCCGTGAAAGAGAAAGTGTAGGTGAAAGCGATGGCAAAAATCAACTGGAAAGCATTCAAGGGCATACCGCTTGCCGTCACGTTGGCCTGGACGGCGATTTTCGCGTTGCTTTTGCATTTTCTGGAGAAGTCCGTGCTCGCTTTTCTGGGCACGCTTGCTTCTATCGTGCTGCTCTATTACACCAATGCGAACAACAGGCTGAAAATGGTGTTTGGCGCCATCGTTCTGGTGGTCGTCATCCCGCTGGTGGCCGGAGACAACCGGTATTACATGGAGGTCGCCTCCCAGGTGGGCATCTACGTGGCGATGGCGCTTGGCCTCAATATCGTGGTCGGTTTCGCCGGTTTGCTTGACATGGGATATGTGGCCTTCTTTGCCGCAGGCGCGTACGCCTACGCGATTTTTTCCACTCCCCAGGTAAACCAGTTTATCGCCAGCGACTTCTTTCCGCTTTCAGGGGCATGGTTTTGGCCGTTTCTCATCATCGGGTTGATTGTGGCGGCGATTTTTGGCATCCTTTTGGGCCTGCCTGTTCTGCGCGTGAAGGGGGACTACCTGGCTATCGTGACGCTCGGTTTCGGCGAAATCATCCGCATCATCTTCAACAACCTGGACAAACCGATCAACATCACCAACGGCCCGCAGGGAATCACGCCCATCCCCTCGCCCGAGCTGTTCGGACTCAAGATGAGCACGCCGTTTTACTTCTATTTCATCGTGCTGGTCGTCATCGCGATCATTGTCCTGGCCAACGTCCGCTTTGAGAATTCGCGGCTGGGCAGGGCCTGGGTCGCCATTCGGGAAGATGAACTGGCTGCACAGTCCATGGGCATTCCCCTGCTGAACGTCAAACTGGCGGCTTTTGCCATCGGCGCTTCGTTCGCCGGAGTCGTCGGCGTCATTTTTGCCGCGAAACAAACCTTTATCGACCCGACTTCCTTTACCCTGATGGAGTCCATCGGGATTCTCCTCATGGTGATTCTGGGCGGCAGCGGCAGCATCCCCGGGGTCGTTCTGGGCGCATCGATTGTCACCATTCTGCAGGTGCAGCTGTTGAAGGAATTCTCCAACTTTCTGCACTCCTTGCAGCAGTCCGGCGTTCTCAACCTGCCCAACCAGCTGGACCCGTCCAAATTTCAGCGGCTGGTCTTCGGGATTTTGCTGATCTTTGTGGCATTGTTCCGGCCGAACGGACTGATTCCGGCGAAGCGGAAACACAGCGACCTGGAAGCGATCAAGGCCAGTTCGCCAGGCAGAGGAAAATTGGGAATCTTGTCCCGGCTTTCGCAATCGGCTTCGGGAAAACAAACGTAACGGAACAGGGAGGAAACAGATATGGCGCTGTTGGAAGCTGTCGGATTAACCAAGCGGTTTGGCGGACTCGTCGCCAATGACAACATTACCGTCAGGATTGAAAAGGGGAGCATAACCGCTGTGATTGGTCCGAACGGGGCGGGAAAGACGACCTTTTTCAACATGATTACCGGTTTTTACGAGCCGGACGAAGGGGACATTCTGCTGAACGGACATAGCATCAAAGGGCTTCGCCCCGATCAGGTCGCCACAAGAGGAATTGCCAGAACCTTTCAAAATATTCGTCTGTTCAAACAAATGACAGCCCTGGAAAATGTCATGGTCGGCATACACAGCCGTCTTTCCGCAGGGATGCTCGGCATTTTGTTCAAAACCAGAAAGGTGCGCGAAGAAGAGGAACTGGCCCGCATTGAGGCCTACCAACTGCTGGAGTACGTCGGAATCGCCGACATTGCCAACGAAGAGGCCGGCAACCTTCCCTACGGTTTGCAGCGGCGTCTGGAGATCGCCCGGGCGCTGGCCACCAATCCGCAAATCATTTTGCTGGATGAGCCCGCCGCCGGGATGAACCCGCGGGAAACGCTGGAGATGACCGAGTTTATCCGCCGCCTCAAAAGGGAGCTGGATCTGACCATCATCCTGATCGAGCATGACATGAAGCTGGTGATGGGGCTGAGCGAATACATCCACGTCCTGGACTACGGACGCAAGATTGCCGAGGGAACACCGGAACAAATCCGCAACAATCCGCGCGTGATTGAGGCGTACCTGGGAAAAAGCACATCGGAAGTGTCATAGTGTCGCAGGGGGAGGAAATGAACATGGCATTGCTGGAGCTGCAAAACGTTCATACCTATTACGGCGGAATCCACGCGCTCAAGGGATTGTCCATTACGGTCAATTCAGGAGAGATCGTCACCCTGATCGGTTCCAACGGCGCCGGCAAATCCACGACGCTCAAGACGATCTGCGGACAGACGCGGGCGCGGCAGGGAAAAATCATCTTTGACGGGAAAGAGATCACGCAGATGCGTACGCATGAAATCGCCTTGCTGGGCATCGCCCACGTTCCGGAAGGGAGACGAATATTTCCCAAACTGACCGTACGGGAGAATCTGGAGATGGGGGCTTTTTCGAAAAAAGAGAAGCATTTGATCGAGGAAGGGTTCGAGCGGGCCTTTCGCTATTTTCCCCGGCTCAAGGAGCGCATCAACCAGAAAGGCGGCACCATGTCGGGCGGGGAGCAGCAAATGCTGGCCATTGCCCGCGGCTTGATGATGAAGCCGAAAATCCTGATGCTGGATGAGCCTTCGATGGGGCTGGCGCCCATTTTGGTGGAGCAGATTTTTGACATCATTACCGAATTGAATCGCGAAGGGACGACCATTCTCCTGGTGGAGCAAAACGCCAACCAGGCCTTGTCGGTCGCCAACCGCGGCTACGTGATCCAGACCGGCGAGATCATCATGCACGATGACGCGAAGAAGCTGCTGTCCAATCCGCAGGTGAGAGAGGCGTACTTGGCGTAGGACAGTCCGCGAAGAAAAAACGGGAAAACGCAAAGAAGAGGGTGAGCAGTCCAGGCCGGAAGCGGCGGGCGAGGGGCCAGGAAACCGACGGAGCGAGAGGGCTTCGTCGGTCTCTTTTTTTCTCTGCCAAAATGGATGACCGCAACCCGGGGTCCCTGCTATGATTAGAGGGTGTGCACCAAATGGCTTGGACATCTTCAGCATGAAGCCGTTGCCGCAAATGGATCCGTCAAACAGGAGCGTGGAATCATCGTGCAGTCGACATCTGCCATGTTTGCAAAAGGAATGAAGGACATTTTGCCGGTGGCCGCCGCGGGAATCGTGGACGGGATCGTCTTCGGCCTGCTGGCGCGGCAGGCAGGCCTGGGAATTGCCGAAGCGATGCTCTTTTCGCTGTTGGTCACTGCCGCTTCCTCCCAGTTTGCCGCCGTGGGGCTGATTTCCCAGGGGATCGTCGGGTGGCCGATTCTCGTCTCGACCGCTCTCTTGAACGCGCGCCATCTCTTGTACGGCCTGGCGCTCGGCCCGCATTTCCGCGGAAGGCCGCTCTGGAAGCTGGCCTTGATGGGAACGGCCCTCAATGACGAAACCTACGCGTTGAAGGCAACCTATTTGGAGAGGGGCGGCAACCCCAGCATCGCCTACGTCGTCGGAGCGGGGACGACCGACTATTTTATTTGGAACGGGAGCACGCTGATCGGAGCCTGGTTCGGTGCCGCCTTTACCCAGACGGAGACGTACGGCCTGGATTTTGCCTTTATTGCGACTTTTCTCGGTTTTCTTGCCTTGAATCTGCTCTCTTCCTTTCATCTCAAAGTGGCCGTCTGCGCTTCCGCAGTTGCTTGTGTGGGGTATGTCCTGGCCGGTTCAACGGCGGCTGTCATCGCGGGGACGTTGACGGCGATCGTGATCGGGGCGGTGAGCGGTGAACGATGAATGAAAAAATCGTGTGGATCATTCTGCTGTCGGCCTTGATAACCTATTTGACCAAGTTTCCCATGCTGGCGATCAGTTCGCGCTGGGAGGTTCCGGCTTGGCTGCGCCGGGGCCTGGCGATGGTGCCGGTGGGGGTGTTCAGCTCCATGACCATTCCGCCGATTCTGTTTCACGTGCGGGATGGAGCGTGGAGCCCCGAGTTTTTGGTGGCGGGAGCGGTTTCGCTTGCCGTCGGCTTGTGGCGAAAACAGATTGTCTGGGCTCTGGTGGCCGGGGTGCTGGTGACTGCGCTGTACCGGCTTGTGTTTTGACAATTGCGTGTCCAATCAAAAGCTCTTTTCCGGGGACGGGAGGGCGTGGTGCAGGCAAAATCGACTGAAAAGCTGATTTCGTCCCTGCAGACCGCTAAAAAGAAGGCAATTTCATTTGGAGTATGTTTCCATATCCTGTGAAAGGCGGCACCGCTTTTGTTGGTGCTGCCTTTTGTTTCCGCGTCAAAACAGCCGGCCGCCAATTCAGCATCGGCAACCGGCTGTTTGCGGACAAACTTGTTTTGGAGATCAGTGGCGATACCCCAACTGCACCGACATCTCCCGGACCGTTTCCAGAAGTTCGCGCAGGATCTCGTCGATCTGGGGCTGCACGCGGTCGGTGGGGCCGATCACGCTGATGGATGCCGCAACCTTGCCGGAAGCGTCAAAAATGGGCGCAGCAACCCCCGTTACTCCCTCGTTGCGCCGGTTGGAACTGAGTTCGTAACCGCGTTCGCGGATTTTCCGCAGGTGTTGCTTCAGTTCTTCGGCCAACGTAAAGGAGTAGGGAGTGTACGTCTTCAAAGGCTCCGCCAAAATCTCGTCCTGGAACTCTTCCGGCTGGTAGGCGAGCAGGACGCGTGACGCAGATGTCGAGTAAAGCGGAAATCTGCGAAACGATTCCACGTGAAAGCGAATGGGATGCGGCGAGTCGAGCTTGGCAACGTAAATGGCATCTTTCCCGTCCTTGACGCAAAGGACGATCAATTCGCTCGTCCGGTCCCGCAGGCGGTGGATGAACGGCGCCGAAAAATCGACGATGTCGTGGTTTTTGAGCAACTTTGTCCCCAGTTCCAATAGCGTATAGCCGAGCGTGTACTGCTTGGTTTTTTCATTTTTCCGGATGAACCCCTCGGATTCCAGCGTAGTCAGCAATTTGTGAACGGCTCCTTTGGAGAGTTCCAGTTTTTTGCTCAATTCCGTGACTCCCAATTCAGCGGGAGAGTCCAGATAGATTTTCAACAGTTTGCAAGCATTGCGAACAGAAGACAGAACTTGGTCCATGGACACACCTCCATAATTCGAAACATTTCTTTCTCTCTTCAGAACAATCTTGAACATTCTGTTTACTTATGATAGTGTATCACTAGAGTTCCCGAATAGCAAACATTGTTCTCTATTCGTGAACAAATTGATTTTTGGGGGTTGAGCTCACATGAAGAAAAAAGCGTTAGCGGTACTTTCCATTTTTGCCTTGACGGGTTCCTTACTGGCAGGATGTGGATCGTCATCCCAGCCGGCGGCACAAAACGAGTCGGCTCCTGCAGCGTCGGAAAACAAGGCAGAAGCACCACAGGCGCAGTTGGAAGACTCCTTGATCGTGGCTGGTAACGGCGCTACTGTGGAAAAGTTGATGAAAGATAAAATCTTCAAGAAATTCAACGAACTCTATCCCAATGTGAAGCTGACCTATGTATCCGGTGTTTCTACCGAAATCGTGGCCAAGGTGAAAGCGCAAAAAGACTCCCCGCAAATTGACGTAGCGATTATTGAAGCTGGCGAACAGGAAAAAGGACGCCAGGAAGGATTGTGGGAGCCGCTTTCTGAACAAGATGTGCCCAACATGAAAAACATTGCGGAAGACTTGAAAGTGGCGGATAACAGCGGCGCAACCGTTAACTTTACGCCGATGGGGATCTCTTACAACAGCAAGCTCGTCCAGGAAAAAGGACTGCCGGTTCCGAAATCCTGGAATGACCTGACCAGACCGGAAATGAAAGGCAACATCACCATGACCGATATTGCCTCCAACTTTGGCCGTTCCGCAATGATCATGCTGGCCTATGCCAACGGCGGTTCCGAAAAGAACATCGAACCTGGATTTGAAAAGATGGCGACCATCGCCAGCTACATGCCGACGTTTGCAAAAAGTGCGGCGCAACTGCAACAAAACCTGCAAAATGAAACCGCTGTATACACCACTTGGACGATGGCTCGCAGCCTGACGCAAAAACAAGCCGGCATGCCGATCGAGTTCGTGTTCCCGGAAGAGGGCGGAAACCTGGTGCCGACCATCGCTTCTCTGGTGAAAAACGCGAAACATCCGGAAGCAGCCAAAGCGTTCATCAACTTCCTGCTGACCGATGAAGTGCAAACCATGTATGCAACCGAACTGTTCTACAGCCCGGCTACCAACGTCGCACTGCCGGAAGACGTAGCGAAAGCTCTGGAAATCGACCGCTCCAAAGTGGTGCAGTTTGACTATCAAGTAATCAGCGATTCGATGGATCAATGGCTGGACCGTTTCAACCGTGAAATTGCTCCAAACACAGGAAAGTAGGTGTCATTGTTGGCGAAGGTAATTGACGTTGAACTGCGAAACATCATGAAAAAATTCCAGAACAATATAGTGGTTCAAAACTTCAACCTGCAAGTGGAGCAAGGTGAGTTCATCTCCTTCCTCGGTCCCTCCGGATGCGGCAAGACCACGACACTCAACATGATTGCGGGCTTCCTCGAACCGGACGGCGGGGATCTCTTCATCAAGGGGAAACGCATGAACGGCGTTCCCCCTTACAAACGGGAACTGGGAATGGTGTTTCAAACCTATTCTTTGTTTCCCCACATGACCGTGGCGGAAAACATCGCCTACGGCCTGAAGTTGCGCAAAGTGGGCAAGGCCGAGATTCAAGAGCGCGTGCAACGCGTTCTGAATCTCGTCAAACTGCCCCATGTGGCGGACCGATACCCCAAGCAGCTTTCCGGCGGACAGCGCCAGCGGATCGCGATTGCCCGCGCGCTGGTGATCGAGCCGTCGCTGTTGCTGTTGGACGAGCCGCTCAGCAATCTGGACGCCAAATTGCGGGAGGAACTGCGCGATGAGCTGAAGCGGCTGCACCAGGAAATCGGCGTCACGACGATTTTTGTCACGCACGACCAGGAAGAGGCTCTTTCCCTGTCGGACCGAATTGTCGTGCTCAATCACGGGCGCGTGGAGCAGATCGGCACGCCGCTGGAGATTTACAACCATCCTGCTTCCGAATTCGTCCACACCTTCATCGGCAAGACCAACCGGATGGAAGGCGAGGTCGCCGAGGTGGCAGGAGATCGCGTGACGGTCGTCACTTCCGCGGGGCTGCGCATCGTGGCGGGATGTCAAAGCCGCAACTTTGCCCCCAGGCAGAAAGTGGCCGTCTTTGTTCGGCCGGAAAGAATCACCCTGTCCACAACGCCTCCGGGTGATGTGGCCAACAAGGTGCAGGGGCGTCTGCAAATCTCTTCGTTCCTCGGTTCGTACACCGAAGCCGTGGTACAAGCGGGCGGCCATACTCTCTCGGTGAAGGTGCAGATGATCGATCAGGCGGCAAGCCTGACCCTCGGGACAGAGGTTTGGTGTCAGTGGAGAGAGGAAGACGTGCTGGTCATGCCGGCTGAGAGGGATGGCGCATGAGCAAGCGACTCGCGATTATCCTGTTGACGGCACCTGCGCTGATCGTTTTGCTGGGCGTGTTTATCATTCCGATGCTGATGATGTTTTTGCTCAGCTTCCAGAATGACCAGCAAAGCTTTACGCTGGAAAACTATGCGCTCTTCTTCCAGGATACCTTCTACCTGGAGATTTTGGGACGCACGATCCGGGTCAGCTTGTGGACCGTGCTGGCCACGCTTGTCCTCGGCTATCCGGTTGCCATGTTCATGTCCAAGGCCACAGGCAGAATGCGGGGAATCGTGACCATGTGCATCCTCGCGCCACATCTGATCAGCGTGGTCATTCGCAACTTCGGTTGGGTCGTGGTGTTGGGTGAAAGCGGTTGGATCAACAAAACCCTGATGGCGCTGGGAATTATTGATGAACCGCTTCGCCTTTTGTACAACGAGCTGGGGATCGTGATCGGTTTGACCGATGCCTTCATCGCCTACATGGTTCTGGCGATCGCCACCAGCCTGTACTCCATCGATCCCTCCCTGCACAAGGCAGCCTCGATTCTCGGGGCGTCCCGGATTCGCACGTTTTTTTCCGTCACCCTGCCGCTCAGCCTTCCAGGCATTGTCGCCGGGACGACACTTGTCTTCAGCTTGTCCATGAGTTCCTTCGTGACACCGCAGTTGATGGGGGGAACCTCCGTGAAGGTGATCCCGGTACTGGCTTACGAGCAGATCATGTCTACCCTGAACTGGCCGCTGGGTTCCGCTCTCGCCTTCCTGCTGCTGGGCAGCACGATTCTGCTGGTGACGCTGTACACCAAGCTGATCGAAAACAAGCGGTACAAAGAGGTGTTTTCATCATGAGGATAAGTCTGCTTGGTGTTATTACATTTCTGGTTATCGTGCTGGTAAACCTGCCGTTCTTGATCATCATTCCAAGTTCTTTTACGGCAGCGGGATACCTGGCTTTTCCGCCGGAAGGATTCTCCACCAAATGGTACGCCATGATTCTCGACAGACCGGAGTTCATCGATTCCTTTTGGACCAGCATCGAGCTGGCCGTGCTCACGGCGGTGATCGCAACGCTGCTGGGGACGCTGGCTGCCTTCGCGCTGCACAAGTACAGATTTCCAGGCAGTGGGGTCATCAATTCCCTGTTGCTCTCCCCGCTGACCGTTCCGACGCTGATCATCGGGATCGCCGCACTGCTGTTCTTTACCCGGATTGGCATTGCCGGCACCTTTGCCGGGCTCTTGCTGTCGCATATCCTGATTTCCATTCCGTACGTGGTGCGGCTGGTATTGACGGGGCTCAGTTCGTTCGACTACACGCTGGAAAAGGCGGGATACATGCTGGGAGCAAGTCCGTTCCGCGTTTTCTGGGATATTACGCTGCCGCTGTTGCGGCCGGCGATCATTTCAGGGATGATTTTCTCCTTCCTGACTTCGTTTGACAACGTGACCGTTTCCCTCTTTCTGGTGGCGCCGGACACCACGACTCTCCCGCTGGCGATTTTCAGCTACATGCAGGAAGTCCTTGACCCGCTGGTTGCCTCCATCTCGTCAGTGGTTATTTTGCTGAGTCTGGTATTCATCGTCTTGTTGGAAAAAGTGTACGGACTGGAGCGCCTGTTCGGACTTAATTCACAATCACACTAAGGAAGAGGCAATTTATGTCAGTAGAGAAGTATGTAGCAGAAAACATGCAGCAGTTTCTCCAACTGCTGGAGGCCTCCGTCAACATGGACTCTCCTTCCAGGGATAAAAGCTTGTGCGATCGGATGGCAAGCTGGTTTGCCGAACAGTTTGTCTCCCTGACAGGAGGCGAGGCAAAGCTGGTCGCGAATGAGGTCAACGGCGATCAGGTGCTTTGCACACTGGGAAGCGGCGAAAAACAGGTTCTCATCATCGGACACTACGACACGGTATGGCCGGCGGGAGAAGTGTCCCGCCGCCCCTTTTCCGTGCAGGACGGCAAAGCGTATGGACCCGGCGTCTATGACATGAAAGCAGGGGTTATGCAGGCATTGTTTGCCCTGCGGGCGCTGGTGCAGCTGGGCAGACTGCCGGAAGACAAAAAGGTGGTGCTGCTGTTGAGCAGTGATGAAGAAATCGGCAGTCCCACCTCGCGCTTCCTGGTGGAGCAGGAAGCCAGAAAATCCATTGCCAGCTTCGTGTTGGAGCCGCCGAGTGAACCTGACGGAGCTTTGAAAACGTGGCGCAAGGGAAGCGCCCATTACTCCGTTCAGGTGCATGGAATTTCCGCACACGCGGGGGTGGACCACCAGAACGGGGTTTCCGCGATCGAAGAGATCTCCCGGCAAATCCAGTTCCTCCATACGCTGACCGACTACGAAAAGGGAACAACCGTCAACGTGGGACTGGTCAAGGGCGGAATCGGCTCCAACGTCGTCGCGGATTTTGCGGAGGCGGAGGTGGACGTCCGGTTCAAAACCATGCAGGAAGCGGAGCGGATCGGACAGTTGATCACCAACCTCCCTTCCCATCTGAAAGGAGCGCACGTTGAAGTGTCGGGGGGAATACGCCGTCCGCCGATGGAGCGAACCGAGAAAACAGCTGCGCTGTTCGCCCTGGCACAAGCCATCTCTCGCGATGAACTGGGCTTGAAGTTGCAAGAGACCGGAACGGGCGGAGTGAGTGACGGAAACTTTTCCGCCTATTGCGGCACGCCCACCCTGGACGGCCTGGGGGCGCGGGGGAACTTCGCCCACTCTCCGAAAGAGTACGTGGAGTTGGCGGAAGTGCCGGTCCGCGCAGCCTTGCTTGCGCGTCTCATCGAAGAAGTGTAAGGAAAAAGTGAACCTGCGCCTGTCTGGTGCCGCATGTTGCCGCCGGGCAGGCGCTTTTTCTGTCTGCGTTTCGGCATGGGAAGATGGCGCGTTGCCTTGGCTGAAGTTCTTGGTGAGGAAGGATTTGTCAGCAGGTGGATTTGCCTCTATAGTAGAGGAAGAAATACAGAAAGGGGAGTTCATATGGAATATCGCCGTCTGGGCAACAGCGGACTGTTCGTTTCCGCGTTGGGCCTTGGAACCAATTCGTTTGGGGGTCGGGCCGACGAGGCCACTTCCCTGCGAATCATCGACACCGTGCTGGATGCGGGGGTCAACTTTATTGACACTGCCAACATCTACACCAATACGGAGTCGGAGCGCATCATCGGCAAGGCTCTGGAAGGGCGCCGCCACAACGTCGTGCTGGCGACAAAGGCCGGGTTGCCGCGGGGAGAGGGGCCAAACGAACGGGGAGCCTCCCGCCATCATTTGATGAAAGAGCTGGAAGGCAGCTTGAAGCGTCTGCGCACCGATTATGTAGACCTCTACCAGATCCACACCTTCGATCCGAACACGCCGCTGGAAGAGACGCTAAGAGCTCTCGATGACATGGTACGCGCGGGCAAGGTGCGCTATATCGGTTGTTCCAACTTCTTCGCCTGGGAAGTGATGAAGGCGCTGGGCATCAGCGAGCGGGAAGGGCTGAACCGCTTCGTCTCCCTGCAAGTCAGCTACTCGCTTGCCGACCGCACGCCGGAGCGGGAAATGATTCCGCTCTGCCTGGACCAGGGGTTGGGAATTATCCCGTACTTCCCGCTGGCGGGAGGCATTCTGACCGGCAAGTACACGTCCGCGGACAAGGCGCCCGCTGGCTCCCGGCTGGAGAAGGACCCGCGATTTGCCGAAAAGTTGAAACAAGACAAAATTGTCCTTGGCCGGCAGGTAGCCGGTCTGGCGGCTGAACTGGGAGTGGAACCGGGTGTGCTGTCGATCGCCTGGCTGATGAACAGGCCCGCCGTTTCCACGGTGATCGTCGGCGCATCGCGCGTGGAGCAGGCGGAGGCAAATTTGAAAAGCGCCTCGCTGAAGCTGGACGACAGCACGCTGGCCCGATTGGATGAACTGAGCGAACCGTATCGGCTGGGCGAGCCGTTTGGATGGTATCGGCTGCAGTAGAGGGGAGTTTCATAGCGGAATAGTGTCTGAACGCGGAAGTGGACCACTTCGCTTTTGCTGCGGGAGCGATTACACAAAACCGCACAGGGAGATGTTGACCCCTTTCTCTCTGTGCGGTCTTTTTCATCATTCAATGCCTGCTGCATTCCGGAAGCTGAAAACCTGCTTCTTCACGTCTCTTCCGCGTTTGACACCAGTATGCCCGCCGCGGCCAGCGCCTTGCAGGCCGCTTCCAGTTTGTCGCGGGAATCCGCTTCAATGGTATGCAGATGAATGCCGTCCGTCAGGGTCAACAGATAAGTGGAATTGGTTTCCCTGATTTTCTCGATAAACATGTCCACTTCGTTTCGCGTGCTTACCCGCAAGGCAGCCGTCAACTGCCCGTAAACCGGATGCTCGACGATCACGTCGTTGACGGAGACCCCGTGGTCCACCAGGATGTAAAGTTCTTCCCGCGTCTGTTCCGGCGTGTGTTTGCAGGCGATCACCATCTGGACCCGCGCCTGGTTTCTCTCCTGATGGAGGTAGATATACCCCTGGCTGGTCGCCAAGATCGGCTCGTTCTTTGCTTTCAGGATGGAGATGTCCTGGACAATCACCTGCCTGCTCACATGCGTTGTTTCCGCAAACTGCCGTGCCGAGATCGGCCCTGTTGCTTCCTTCAGCATCGACAGGATCAGTTGCTGACGTTCCGCGGCAGACATTTTCTCCGTCCTCATCGTGCCCCTCCTTCTCGTGGATCAGCCAAAATAGGCTTCCGTTATTTTCCGCAAAATCGCTGCTGCTTGCAGAATTTCTTCCCTTGTGGTCGATTTCCCGAATGACAGCCGGATGAATTCTTTTGCTTCTTCATCCGTTCGGCCCAACGCCTTCATCGTGCGGGAAGGTTTCTGGCTTCCCACGGAACAGGCGCTGCCGGTGGAAATGGCCAGGCCGTGCCGATTGCATTCCAGCATGGCGTACTGCCCTTCCATTCCGGCGATGCGCAGTCCGGCGATATTTGGCAACGTGCGCTCCGGATCGCTTTCCAGAACCACCTGCGGGATTTCCCGCAGATGCCGGAACAGTTCATTGCGCAGTGCATGCAAACGTTCCGTTTCCTTGTCCATCGCCTGGTGGATGGCTTGGGCGGCAACGGCAAAAGCGGCAATGCCCGGGACATTGACCGTGCCGGGGCGAAATCCCTTTTCATGGGTGGTTCCCGGAATCTGCGCCTTCCATTTTCGCCTGGGGTTGAGGTATACGGCGCCAACGCCTTTCGGTCCGTAAATCTTGTGGCTGGACACAGACAAGGCGTCGATGTGAAGGCGCTTGACGTCGATCGGAATTTTGCCGAACGCCTGAACCGCATCGCAGTGAAAGAGCACATTCCGCTCGTGCAGAATTTCCCCGATGCGTTCAATCGGCTGGATGGTGCCGATCTCGGAGTTGACGTATTGAATGGAGGCCAGTATGGTGTCCGGCCGGATGGCTTTTTCCAGTTCCGCAATGTCCACCGTGCCGTTCGCGTCAACGGGCAGATAGGTTACGGCAAAGCCCTGTTGCTCCAGCTTTTGAAAAAGGTTGTAGACGGAGGAATGCTCGCATTTCGTGCTGATGACGTGGCTTCCCTTTTCCCGGCAGGCGTCAAGCAGGGATTGAAGGGCCAGGATGTTGGATTCGGAGCCTCCGCTGGTAAAATAGACGCCGTCTTTTTCGCCGTGCAACAGTTTGGCGATTTCCTTGCGCGCTGCTTCCAAAATGTTTGCGGCGCCGGAGCCGATGTCGTGCAAACTGCTCGGATTGCCATAGAAGTGTTTGGCTGTTTTTACGAATACTTCGATCGCCTCATCTGACATTGGGGTGGTTGCGGCATAATCCAGATAAATCATGGCCATGCTCCTTATCCTGAAATCGCGCTTGCCAATATCTTAAATCTGTGCAAAGATAGGTGTCAAGACAGGTGTCAACAATACTGCTGATCCCTTGGGGGCATGCGTTATGCAGGAATACGATGTGCTTCTCGTCGGAAGCGGGATTGCCGCATTGACGGCGGCAAACATCCTGGCGGGAAAGAAAAAAGTAGCGGTTTTTACCAAATCCAAAACGACCTCCAGCAACTCATATCTGGCACAGGGCGGGATTGCTGTGGCGATCGACGCCGGTGACGACTGGAAGGAACATTATGAAGATACGCTGGAGGCCGGCGCTTACCACAATGATCCGGAACACACAAAACTGCTCACTCGGGAAGCCCCCCGGCATGTGATGGATCTGATCCTTTCCGGGATGGAGTTTGACAAGGACGGTTCAGGCAAATTGCATCTGGGAAGGGAAGGCGGCCATTTGAAACGGCGGATTCTCCACGCAGGCGGGGACGCCACCGGGAAAGCGCTCGTCAACTTTTTGCTAGGGCAGTTAAAGGGGCGGCTTGACATCGTGGAGGACGAGATGGCCGTCGACCTGATCATCCGCGACGGCCGGTGTGTCGGCATCACGACGCGAACCGCGGCGGGAGAGGAAAAAGCCTATTTTGCCGCCCACACCATCCTGGCCACAGGCGGCTGCGGCCGGCTCTATGCGTTTACTTCCAA